>Ga0209369_1000329_pt1 | contig 81122 bp, 76 predicted proteins | sample EBPBio142010_DNA_FD_185865 | JGI IMG/M metagenome (GOLD analysis project Ga0209369, IMG submission 185865) | Wastewater treatment Type I Accumulibacter community from EBPR Bioreactor in Madison, WI, USA - Reactor 1_10/4/2010_ DNA (SPAdes)... | ecosystem: Engineered > Bioreactor > EBPR >...
GTCGCGTGTCCTCAGCGCATCATCACGCTCTTGACGCCAACCGTAGAGACCCCACCCAGATCACGCGTCGTCAACCGCAGTGACGCCCAGACACACCCACATGGTCAACCAGGGGGTCGCTCAACACGTGGGCCGTGGTGCTGTTCGCGTGCTCGCCGCTGACCGTCTTTCTCTCCGCGGTTTACACCGAAGCAATATTTATATGCCTGGGAGTGTCCGCATGGCTTAGCGGTCGAAATGGAAGGTGGTTTACGGCGGGGGTTCTAGCAGGCCTTGCATGCACTGTGCGTCTAAACGGAATCTTCCTGGTGATTGGGCTGGCGGCTTTGGTAGTCGTCCGAAGAGAATCAGGAAAGCGGCACGGCAATGCGTTCGGCGCAACATCACTCGTTTTGGGCCCTTTAGTCATTGCCGCCTGGGTCGTCTTCCTGCACCATCTCACTGGTCACTGGAATGAATGGTCGTTGGCGCAGGAACGTGGATGGAACCGATACCTTACATGGCCATGGGTAGGAATTGAAGATTGGTGGGGAAAGACGCATGCCGCTGATAGCTGGCACTTACTTTTGGCGAGGCTGCTAGAGATTGCGGCAGTGCTTCTCGCCCCGCCAATCACCCTGTACTACTTCTGGCGACGCAACTGGCCGGTGGCCATCATGCTGGGACTAAACGGGATGACAGTCGTTTTCTCGTCCATATTCGAATCGGGAGCACGATTCATGCTTGTTTGGTTTCCGGTGTACGTTACAGCGGCCGCCTGCTTGCAGCGACGACCTCGGCTCCGTTTCCTACTCGCGGCGGGCAGCGCGCTCCTGGCGCTGACCCTGTCCTATTCTTGGTCAAGGCATTACTGGGTGGCCTAGCCACTGCCTGACTCACAAGGTGCTTCTGCTCTACGGAGAAGATGCCACGTCGTAAGATATGACGTCGAGTTTATCCCGGTATACGTCTATGTAAGCCCGGTCGTACGCCTCCTGCACCGCTACGGCAACGCCGACATAGTTTGTCTGCCGCTTGCACGTCAGATCATCTCGCGCCGTCTTTCGCTGAGCATCTGAGGGCGGGTAGTCCTCCGACCATTTAACATCAAAAAGTGAGTCCAGCGGTGTCGGATAACTATAATGACCACGCGCGGCCATGCATTTGGACCATTTCTCCGCTACGGTCACGATCCTCGAATCACCTCGCGGAACCGGGGGTCCACCGTTAGGTAGGGCACTATCTTCCATCGTTAGGAATAAGCCATGCATGCGACGGTCAGCTCGCTCCGAACACCGGTTCAATACTAGTCCAAGCTGCCCAGTTGTATCCTTTGGATAATCCGCTTCGTAGCCCTGCCTCGCCGGGCCAGTGTGCGAGTACCCGAAGCTAGCGTTGCCTTCTTTCGGGAAGAAGCCATAGAGACCTGATCTAACTTTGCGGTCGTCCACTAGTAAGGCGATGAAATCGTATAGTATGGAAGTGTCTCGCACTTCCTTTTTTTGCCCTTCATCCGCGAGACATTGGTTAATTTGTTTTGTAAACTCCCGCTGAATAGCCAACAATTCATCTGCGGTGGGGAGGTACCGGTCGATTGGGCGTTGAGGAAGTTCGCTGAAATTTCGGATAACGGGGACTGGGCCTATTTCTGGTTCCGTCGTTTGCTCGGAGCAAGCACACAATAGGAAGACGGCTAGGGATGCTAGAGCCCTAGCCGTCTTCCCCTGCTGCGACTGCAAGCGCATGACCGACTAATAGATAGCGATATAGCTGATAGTCGTCGTGCTCCAAGACTTTGACTGCTGTTTGGAGAAAGACACCGTAGTTCCGGAACTCTTGCGAACGAATCCCGCGTTGTCGCCCGAGCTCAGGCCGGTTGTGCTATAAAGCGCAACCTTAATGGGCTCTTCCCAAAGGAGAGTGTGGGTTGGGTGTGCGCGTCGCTGCTTGGTTGAGGGTCGAGGCCTTCCGATGATGGAGGTTCCTACGCCTTCGATCTGGAAGACCTCGACATGGCTGACGTTACCTTCACGCGCCCGGATCTGGACACCTTCGCCGGTGTGGACGGCTTGGGGCTGGTCATTACCGGGCAGCGGATCGAGGTGGGCCGGGCGGTGCTGGCGTGTCGGGTCATCGAGCCCGATCCGTGGTGCCGCCGCTGCGGCGGCGAAGGGCGCGTGAGCGATAGTGTCGTGCGTCGGCTGGCGCATGTGCCATGTGGTTGGCGGCCAACGGTATTGGAGGTTACAGTCCGCCGGTACCGCTGCCGCGAATGCGGGATGGTGTGGCGTCAGGACACCACCGCCGCGGCCGAGCCGCGGGCCAAGCTGTCCCGGGCTGCGTTGCGGTGGGCGTTGGAGGCGCTGGTCTTGTATCACTTGACGGTCGCGCGGGTCGCCCAAGCGCTGGCGGTCGCGTGGGACACCGCGAACGATGCGGTCCTGGCCGAGGGGCGGCGGGTCTTGATCGATGACCCGGACCGGTTCACCGGTGTCGCGGTCATCGGCGTGGATGAGCACTGTTGGCGGCACACCAGCAAGGGCGATAAGTACGTGACCGTGATCATCGACCTGACCCCGGTGCGTGATCGCACGGGGCCGGCGCGGTTGTTGGACATGGTCGAGGGCCGCTCGAGTGAGGTGTTCGCCACCTGGCTCAGTGATCAGGATCAGGCCTGGCGCGATGCCATCGAGGTTGTCGCGATGGACGGGTTCACCGGCTTCAAAACCGCTGCCGCGCAAGAACTTCCGAACGCGGTCCCGGTCCTTGACCCGTTCCACGTGATCCGCCTCGCCGGGGACGCCCTCGATGAGACACGCCGCCGGGTTCAACAGGCCACCACCGGCCACCGCGGCCGCAAAGGCGACCCGCTCTACGCTGCCCGCCGCACCCTGAACACCGGCTCCGACCTCCTCACCGACTGTCAGTGCGCCCGCCTGGAGGCGTTGTTCGCCGTCGAGGAGCATGTCGAAGTGGAGGCGACATGGGGCATCTACCAGCGGATGATCGGCGCCTACCGCGACCCCGACCGGGCCGCCGGCAAGGCCCGGATGCAGGCCGTCATCGACTCCGTCAGCGCCGGCGTCCCGGCCGCGTTGAAAGAGGTCAGAACCCTGGGCAGGACTCTGAAGAAACGCGCCGCGGACATCCTCGCCTACTTCGACTGCCCCGGCACCTCCAATGGCCCCACCGAAGCCCTCAACGGTCGCCTCGAGCACCTGCGTGGCTCGGCCCTCGGCTTCCGCAACCTGACCAACTACATCGCCCGCAGCCTCCTCGAGACCGGCGGCTTCAGACCCCGACTACACCCTCGATTGGGATGAGCCAGGTATCCCCGAAGGGTCGGCGTACATCCGCACCCTGACCGCACCATGAACGCGCCGTGACCCGGCGAGCCTGACCGGGCGCCAATCGCCACGGGCGCCGCTGTGCACGTGTGGTCTTGATCAGCGCACCGGGCGCAGCACCGTCATCCGATGCGCTGCCCGCGTCAAGGCGACGTAGAGGATCCGGACGCCGCCGGGCGCCTCGTCGACGATGGCGTCAGGGTCGACGACCACGGTGGCATCCCACTCCAGTCCCTTCGTCGACATCGGGTCGATGACGACGACGCGGTTGTCGTGGGCGCCGTCCAGGGGGGCCAGGCGCGCGGCATACCGGGCTGGGCTGATGACGGCGATGGAGCCGGCCACGTCCTCGGCCAGCCGGTCCACCTCCGCGGTGACATCGGTCAGCGTGTCGTGGCTCAGCACGGCCTCCCGAGGATGACTGCCGGTCTCGCGCACCGCATTCGGGATATCGGCGTCGGGCACGAGGGGCAGGATCACGTCTCTGGCGTAGTCGAAGATCTCGCGGGCATTGCGGTAGTTCGTGTCGAGGTGGAAGGTGCGGCGCGGCTGGGTGCCGAACGCGTCGTCGCGGGCTCGGCCGGCTTCCGCGGCATCGGACCACGCGGCTTGCGCCGCGTCGCCGACGATCGTCCACGACGCATACTCAGCGCGCCGCCCGACCATCCGCCACTGCATGGGGGAGAGGTCCTGGGCCTCGTCGACGAGAATGTGCGCGTATTCGTCGGGCTGGCCGATCCGCCCGCGCAGCAACGCATCTCGCGTATCACCGCGGTATGCCGGGGGCGTGTCCGCAGCGCTCACGGGCCCGCCCAAGGCGCGCACTTCGGCGCCCAGCCGGCCGTCGAGTTCGTCGATCTCGTAGAAGCCGCGATCCTCGGCGTCCGCCTCCTGGACCAGGCCGAGCCGCGCCGAGAGGTCATCGATCAGGGCAACGTCTGCAACCGACCAGGAGCCGAGTTCGATTGCGTCGCGGATCGATTCGGCGAAGGCGGCCAGTTCGCCGTCGTTGAAGACGCCGCGGCCGTGCCGGTAGGCGAGGTCCGTGTCAGCCAGCCACAGCAGCACCTCGCGCGGGTCGACCTGCGGCCACCAGGACTCCATGAAGTCGTCGACCGCCATCGACTCCTCGAAGGCCTCCATGAAGTCCCCGCGCTCACCCGTGCGGTGAGTGGCCCACGCTGCCTCCGCCAGCATCCCGCGGGCAGCGGCGGTCGCGGCATTGCGGGCATGACCGTTGAGTACCTTCCGGCGGATGCCGTCAAGCACGTTGGGCGCCAACGTGATCGCCTGCCCACCCACGAACGCGCGGAAGGTGTCCGGCGCGTCCGGGACGCGACCGCGGGCCGCCCGCTTCAGCAGTTCACGGACCCGCAGCGTTCCCTTGACGGCCGCGACCTCGGGCCGGTCCAGGCGTCCGGTCGTGATGGCGTCGACGACATCGCCGAGCGAGCGCAGCAGGACCGATTCCTCACCGAGAGAAGGCAAGACGCGCTCGATGTATGCCGTGTAGGCGCTCGAGGGCCCGACGACGAGGACTCCACCCCCCTCATACCGTCGGCGTTCGCTGTAGAGCAGGTATGCCGCGCGGTGCAGCGCCACCACCGTCTTGCCCGTGCCGGGGCCGCCGGTGATCTCCGTGACGCCACGGCCCGGGGCGCGGATCGCTTCGTCCTGGTGGCGCTGGATGGTTGCGACGATGTCGCGCATCCGACTGCCCCGGGTGCGGGTGAGCGCGGCCATCAGGGCGCCGTCACCGGTGATGACGATGTCGTCGGGTGCGGCGGGTGCCATCAGATCGTCCTCGACGCCGACGACGGTCGGGCCGGAGCTGCGCAATACGCGCCGCCGGATCACCCCTTGCGGCTGGACCGGCGTGGCCTGATAAAACGCCGACGCAGCCGGTGCGCGCCAGTCGATGACGAGGGGCTCGTACTCCTCGTCGCGGACCCCGAGCCGCCCGATATAGCGCACTTCGCGATCCGGGTCGAGCCACCACTCGTCGGGCAACTCGTCCACAGGGTCAACTCGTCGCGTCCCCAGGTCCACCAGGTCGAGCCGGCCGAATACCAGGCCCTCGTACTGCTGATCCAGGCTGGCCTGACGCCGCGCGGCATGGAACATCAAGGCGTCGCGTTCGAAGAGCCCGGTGATCTCCTCGTCACGGATGTCACCGGTGCGATCGGTCCGGCCGCGGGCCAGACCGTCCTGGGCGACCAGGCCGGCGCGCTCGCTGGCGCGGCCCAGTTCGGCATACACCCGATCGACGTGGGCCTGCTCGTGGGCGATCTCCCGGGCGACCACATCGGTAGTCGCGGTGGAGGGGGTGGTGCTCACTGTGTCTCGCGTTCGGTCAGCTGACTCGGGAACACATCAGTCTATGCCCACCCGGCGGCGGCAATCAGACCAGCCCCTGGCGGGCCGCCTCGACTCCCGCCTGGAAGCGCGTTTCGGCGCCGAGACTGTCCATCAGGTGCCGCACCCGGCGCTCCACCGTGCGTTGAGAGGTGCCCAGCCGCCGGGTGATCGTGGAGTCCGTCGCCCCGCTGGCGAGGAGCTTAAGGATGATGGCATCGCGGCTGGCGGCCGTGGACGGCAGTGGCGCCGCGGCCTCGCTCGAGAGCGGCACGGCAAGCGCCCACAGGGCGCGCATGATGCGCACGAGCGCGGTGACGAAGGGCCGGCTGCGCACCAGGAGCGCGCCGCTGCCGGAGGGGTCGATATTGCTGAACTCGATCACCGCGGCCATTTCGTCGACGATGATGGCCGAGAAGTGGATGGGGCCGGTCAGCCGTACCTCCTCGCCGCCGATGATTCTCTCTCGCAACGCTTCCAGCGTTCCGGACGTGTCGAGGATGGCCGGGTCGTAGATCGCCTGCACATTGATGGGGTGCCCGGCCGCGTTGCGGAAGATCTCGCGGTGCGAGTTGTAGGGGTCGAGGAGCAACTGCTCGGTGCGACGCGACGCGGCCCGGATGCAGAGGATCTCCTTGGTCGCGCCCGCGGTGATGGTGGCCGTCGCGGAGGCGATGTCCGCGAGCGTGCCGATGTCCCGATTTTCCGAGTTCAGTGCCTTGGCCTGCCGGGCCGCCGAATACACCTGGTGCAGTTCGCTCGCCGTCGCTCGCCACGCGCGGGCCCGCCGCTCCGTGTCAGCGGCCCAGGCCGGCAGGGCGATGTCGGGGGCCGGCACCTCCCAGGTGCCGTCGGCCGCGATGACCAGCAGCCCGCGAGCGTGCAGCATACGGCTGGCCTGGTCGACGAGGTGGGCGTCGATGCCGCTCTCCAGCAGCTGTTCACGACTCGGCGAGGGGTGGCCGACGATCGCCATATAGACGAAGCTGATCTCCTCCTCGGTGAGCATCTGCGGCCAACTGTGCGCCAGCGGCGCGGTGGCGACGGGGTGCTGACCGTTGGGTTCGGGCATTTGGCAAGCGTGCCAGGCTGGCGGGTTTCCGTCAATGTCGGGGATGCGACAGGTTTCGACTTTACTCGCGGGTAGAACATTGTTTAATCTTTCATTGGTTGATCCCGCGTCAACCCGCACGCAGAGCGCCGGTTCCCCCAACTGTTGCGCCGCGTGCCTCGGCGCGGCGTTCCCGGGGGAATCCCCCCCTGCTCCCCGGGAACGCCGCGCCGAACCTATTTCTTCTTGTTCTTCTCCTCCGCTGGTTCTTCTTGTTCTTCTCCTCCGCTGGCTCGGCGGGTCCGCTCGTTCCTCGCGATCCCGTCTCGCCGCTGCGTCGAAGAACGCGGCGTCGAGTGCTCATTTGGCTGGCTTGCGCTGCCGTCTCGCCATCGGGCTGTCGGGTGCCCGCTCGTTCCAACCGTTTCTTCTGGTTCTTCTCCTGCGCCGGCTCGGCGGGTCCGCTCGTTCCTCGCGGTCCCGTCTCGCCGCTGCGTCGAAGCCGTTTCTGCTTGTTCTTCTCCTGCGCTGGCTCGGCGGGTCCGCTCGTTCCTCGCGATCCCGTCTCGCCGCTGCGTCGAAGCCGTTTCTGCTTGTTCTTCTCCTGCGCCGGCTCGGCGGGTCCGCTCGTTCCTCGCGGCCCCGTCTCGCCGCTGCGTCGAAGAACGCGGAGTCGAGTGCTCATTTGGCTGGCTTGCGCTGCCGTCTCGCCATCGGTCTGTCCTCGCGGTCTCCCCAGACCCGCCGGCGATCGCCTAACCATTCGGTAACCGAATCGAAGCGACAGGTGCGGGTGCCATCGGCAGACGCCACGAGCGCGGACACCACGAGCGACTGACGGCCCGAGCGACAGACGCCACGGGGCGGTCCGGCTCCGAGCCACCGACCGACGGCGAGATGAGAACGAACGAGATCGGAACGAACACTAGGCTCGGCGGCATGAAGGTGTTGGTGCTGGGGTCCGGCGCTCGCGAACATGCTCTCGTCCGGTCCCTGGTGGCCGACCCGGTGGTGGATGCGGTGGTCGCGGTGCCGGGCAACCCCGGGATCGCCGAACTCGCGGACTGTGTGCCCGTCGAGGGGGGCATCACCAATGGCCCGCAGGTCGTCGAGCTGGCCACAGCACATCACGTCGATCTTGTGGTCATCGGACCGGAGGCGCCGTTGGTCGAGGGGGTCGCGGACGACCTGCGGGCGGCCGGCATGCCCACCTTCGGGCCCTCCGCCCGCGCTGCCCAGCTCGAGGGCAGCAAGGCCTTCGCCAAACGGATCATGGCCGAGGCGGGAGTGCCGACCTCCCTCTCCCACGTCTGCACCACCCTCGACGAGGTCGGCGAGGCTCTCGACGCGTTCGGGCCGCCCTATGTGGTCAAGGACGACGGCCTGGCCGCCGGCAAGGGAGTCGTCGTCACCGAGGACCGCGACGCCGCCCTCGCCCACGCCGCCGCCTGCTTCGAGCGGCCCGACGGACGCATCGTCATCGAGGAGTACCTCGTCGGGCCCGAAGTGTCCCTGTTCTGCATCAGCGACGGCGAACACGTCATACCCCTCGCCCCCGCGCAGGACTTCAAACGCGTCGCCGACGGCGACCAAGGCCCGAATACCGGTGGTATGGGCGCATATTCGCCCCTGGACTGGATCCCGCCACATCTGGTGGAGGACGTCGTGGAGCGGGTCGCCAAGCCGACGATCCGCCAGATGGCCCTGCTCGGCATGCCCTTCGTCGGGGTGCTGTATGTCGGTCTGGCCCTGACCGCGCGCGGGCCCAAGGTCATCGAGTTCAACGTCCGATTCGGCGACCCCGAGACACAGGTCGTGCTCGCCCGGCTGCGCACCCCTCTGGCGGGACTGCTGCACGCCGCCGCGACCGGCCAGTTGGAGGAGGTCGGCCCCCTGCACTGGCACGACGGCGCCGCAGTCACCCTCGTCCTCGCGGCCGAGGGCTACCCGGCAGCGCCGCGGACGGGCGCCGCGATCACCGGCCTCGAGACGATCACGGGAGAGACGGCATACGTCCTGCACGCCGGCACCGCGACCACCGCCGACGGGCTGACCGCAGCCGGCGGCCGGGTGCTGTCGGTCGTCGGGCTCGGCGCCGACCTCGCCGAGGCGCGGGCCACGGCATACCACGCCCTCGGCAAGATCGAGATGCCCGGCGGGCACCACCGCAGCGATATCGCGCTCGCGGCCCAAAACGGACAGATCGAGGTACCCCGATGACCCAGCCCGACGCGCCCGACCTGCCCGGCTACGTCCATGTCTACTCGGGGAAGGTCCGCGACCTCTACGCACCGACGTTGCCCGACGGCGAACCCGACCCGGACCGGCTGCTGCTCGTCGCTTCCGACCGGCTCTCGGCCTTCGACCAGATCCTCGACACCCCCATTCCCGACAAGGGCCGGGTGCTGACGCAGCTGTCGCTGTGGTGGTTCGACCAACTCGCCGACCTGGTGCCCAACCACGTCATCTCCACCGACGTGCCCGACGCGGTCGAGGGCCGGGCGGTCCTCGTGCGCCGCCTCGACATGGTGCCCGTCGAGTGTGTCGCCCGGGCGTATCTGACCGGGGGCGGGCTGGGGGAGTATCGCGCGTCGGGTCACGTCTCCGGGGTCGCGCTCCCCGACGGCCTCGTCGACGGCTCGCGCCTGCCGGAGCCGATCTTCACCCCATCGACCAAGGCGCCCCAGGGCCAGCACGACCAGCCGATGCCGTATGCCGATGTCGTCGCCGAGATCGGTCCCGACCGAGCGGCCGAGGCCCGTGACCTGACGATCGCGATCCTGGCCCGGGGCAACGAGATCGCCGCCGGACGCGGCATCCTCATTGCCGACACCAAGGTGGAGTTCGGGATCGACGGGGACGGCGGGATCATGCTCGCCGACGAGGTTCTCACCCCCGATTCCTCCCGCTTCTGGCCGGCCGACCAGTGGCAGCCGGGCCGGCCCCAGCCGTCCTACGACAAACAGTTCGTCCGCGACTGGCTGCTGACCGAGAGCGGCTGGGACAAGAATTCCGGCGACGCGCCGCCTTCGCTGCCGGATCACATCGTCGAGCAGACCCGCGACCGCTACGTCGAGGCCTACGCACGGCTGACCGGCGCCTCCCTATAACGACGCGTCGATTCCGCACCCGGAGGTCTTCCCGGGGCGGTGCGGCAACCTCTACTCTGCGGTAACCACACACCGTCGTGTGGTTTCCATCACGCTGATCCGGCGTGGCAGACCGAGGGAGCCCCCCATGCCCACCACCCGCTTCGTCTCCTCGCGCGCGACGCGCACCACCACCATCGCCGGCCTCGGCGCCGGCCTGCTCGTCGCGGCGACGGCCCTCAGCGCGCACGCCGCCGGCTCGTCCTATGTCGCTCTCGGCGACAGTTACTCCTCCGGCACCGGCACCCGGACCTATATCGACGACGGCACCTCGTGCCTGCGGTCCGTCTACGCATATCCGAGCCTGATCGCCAGCGCCAAGGGCTACGCCCTCAACTTCCGCGCCTGCTCCGGCGCGACCATCGCCGACGTGACGAACACCCAGCTTTCGGCCCTCAGCGCGTCCACGGCATACGTCACGATGTCGGTCGGTGGCAACGATGCCGGCTTCGCCAGAATCTTGACGACCTGCGCGCAGCCGTCGTGGATGAGCGACTGCTACGGCGCGATCGACAAGGCGACGGCCTTCGTCAACAACACTCTCCCCGGGTCCCTGTCGACCCTCTACACCTCGATCCGGGCCAAGGCCCCCAACGCCAAGGTGACCATCGTCGGCTACCCGCGCATCTTCAACGGCGAGGACTGCAACGCCTTCACCTGGTTCTCGCCGACCGAGGAGGCCCGCCTCAACGCCGCCGCTGACCTGCTCAACAGCAAGCTGGCCGCCGCGGCATCCGCCAAGGGTTTCGCCTTCGCCAACCCGACGTCGCGGTTCATCGGCCACGCCGTCTGCGACAGCGCAGAGTGGATCAACGGCCTGTCCTACCCGATCGTGAACTCCTACCACCCGAAGGTCGACGGCCATGCCTACGGCTACACGCCGGCCGTCAGCCCGTACGTGACCGGCTCGACGTTGCGCGTCACCTCGGCCATCAAGGCGACCGCCGCCGCGTCGGCCGACCGGCTCGCCCGCCAGCAGCGCGCGTATGCCGCTGCGGACTCCCGCATCACGCCCAAGAGCTTCGTCGCGCCCGACCTGAGCACGCCCGCGGCGAAGGCCGCCGCAGCGCGGGCGGGTGTCGACCTGTCTTCGCGCGCGAGCATCGACGCCGCCGACCGGCGGTATGACGCCGCGCAACGCGCCGCGCGTGGCTGACCGTTAGCCGCCACCCCGCGACGGCAGGGGCAACCGGCCCCGAGGCTTTTCGTGCCTGGGGGCCGGTTCGCGCTGGCAGGATTGCCGGTATGCCGCCGCGTCGCCGAATCGCCCCCGCAGCCGGTGCCGACGCGCTGGCCGCGTGGCAGGCTGCGCAGTCCTCCGGGGCGGTGGTGAACCGCGAAGTTGTGGCCACGGCGGTGCGGTTCACGTTGGAGGAACTGGCCGTGCGTCATCCCGGACGCAGTGTGGAGGTGCGGGTGCCGCCCTACGGGGCGGTGCAGTGCGTCACCGGACCGGTGCACCGGCGCGGCACCCCACCCAACACGGTCGAGACCGACGCCGACACCTGGCTGGCGCTCGCCTCCGGCCGGCTGACCTGGGGCGCGGCCGTCGACGCCGGCCGTGTGCGGTGGAGCGGCATCCGGGCCGACCTTTCGGACTATGTGCCCGTGGTGGCCGAACCCCCCGGCGGACTGCCGGCCGGTTATGACCCCGACCGCTGATGAGCCGCGGACGCGGCGGTGGGGTGGGCCGTCTCGGACGCGTAGACCGTGACTCCGCCGGTCACGACCGTTGTCGCAAGGATGAGGGCGGCGAAGGCATTGCGGGCCTTGTCGATGGTGGACGTCTCGGACACGGTGGCGCTCCCTTCACGGGCCGGGCAGGTGGTCGGTCCTGATACCGATGAGCCTGAGGCTCCCTGCTGTGGCGTCGGTGTGCGGGGCCTGCCAATCCGGTGTGGCCGTCATTCGCCCGGGTAGTGCACGCCGATCTGGGCTCGCACCTCATCGAGGGTGCGCATGACGGAGAGGGTCTCGTCGAGGGGCAGGAGCGGCGACTCGAGGGCGCCCGCATGCAGGCAGCGGGCGGCTTCGGCGGCTTCGAAACGCAGCCCGAAGTGCCGAGTGCCGAGGTCGTATTCCCAGCGTTCGAGTTCGGCGCCGCCGGAGTCGAGCAGTCGGACGGTGTTGGGCATGTAGAAGTCCCCGTCGATCTCGATGCGTCCGAGGTCACCCGAGATGGTGGCCGTGGTGGGCGTGCGCGCCCCCATCGTCGTGCTCAGCAGCGCGTGGGCACCGTCGCGGCCCGTTGCCACGATGCTCGTGGTGGCGTCGACGCCGGCATCGGTGAGCGTGCCGACGGCCCGCACGTGTTGGAGGCCACCCAAGACCATGTGGGCGAACGAGACCGGGTAGATGCCCAGGTCGAGCAGGGCGCCGCCGGCGAGCCCAGGGTCGGACAGGCGTTGCGGCCCCTCGGGCCAGAGGCGCTGGCCATGATCGGCGGTCAAGGTGCGGACCGAGCCCAGCCGCCCCGTCTCGATCAGCTGGCGGACCACGTCATAGTGCGGTAAAAACCGCGACCACATCGCCTCCATGCACAGCAGCCGCCTCGACCGGGCTTCGTCGGCGATCTGAGCTGCTTCGACGGCGTTGCGCGTGAACGCCTTTTCGACCAGCACCGGTTTGCCGGCGCGGAGCGCGAGGAGGGCGTTCTCGTGGTGGGCCGAGTGCGGGGTCGCGACGTAGACGATATCGACGTCGTCGGCGTCCACGAGTTCCTCGTAGCTCCCGACTCCGTGTCCCGCGTCGTGCTCGGCCGCGAAAGCGACCGCCTTGTCCCGATCACGAGAGCCGACGGCCGTCACCGCGGACCGGGTGCCGGTGCCCACGGCGTACGCGAAAGCGCGTGCGATCGAGCCGGCCCCGAGGATGCCCCACCGCACGGGCGGGGCATCCATCGGGTCCGGGATGCGGCTCTCGATGCGGGTCAACGCGCGGCGTGCAGCTTCGCGTTGTCGAGGATGCGGGCCGCGGACGATGCCGTGCCGCCCGTGCGGGCAGACAAGAAACCGTTCTCGGCCGTGTGGGCCGGCTTGACGCGCTTGGTCAGCCAGTTGTCGAAGAAGGCGCTCAGCTCCTCACCGGAGATCCGCTCGGCGAGGGAGGTGAACTCGGGAATGCTGCCGTTGCCGCCCTTCTTGCTGGCGGTCCACGCCTTGAGGATCTTCGTCATGTCCTCCGCGCCGACGCGGTTGCGCAGGGCCGCCAGCGCCATGCCGCCGCGGATATAGACCTGCCACGCGAACTCGTTGTGGGCGCCCGGGTTGGAGATCGGGAGCTTCCAGAACTCGGCGTCACCTCCGAGCTCGGCGTAGTAGCCCTCAAGCAGCTGGTTGGTCGTGCCCTCGCCATGCTTGTCGGACCACAGGAACTCGGCGTAGGTCGCGAAGCCCTCGTTGAGCCAGATGTCGCGCCAGTTCTTGACACTCACCGAGTCGCCGAACCACTGGTGGGCGTTCTCGTGCGCCACGACATAGATATTGCTGCCGCCGCCCCAGAAGGACGGGGTGTAGACCGGCCGCTGCTGGGTCTCGAGCGCGAAGCCGGTGTCCATCGGGGCGAGCACGCCGCCGACCTGCTTAAACGGGTAGGGGCCGAACTGCGCGGCCGACCAGTTGATGACCTCGGGGGTGCGCAACAGATCCGTCCGGGCCCGGGTGACAGCCACATCGGACCGGCTCGCGGTGATGGCCGTGGTGTAGGGCCGCTGGTTTGCGGTGCCGGTCAGCACGTCATACTGCCCGATCGCCATGAAGGCCAGATAGGTCGCCATCGGTGACGGGGAGCGCCACTTCCACGTGTCCTTGGTCGTCCCGCTGGTCTTGCCGACGAAGTCTCCGGCACCGATGGCCTCCAGCCCCTTGGGCACGGTGAAGGTCATGTCGAAGCTCGCCTTGTCGCGCGGGTGGTCGTTGCTCGGGAACCACCAGGCGGCGATCTCCGGCTCACCCAGCGCCAGCGCCTCGGTGCCCGAACCGATCCAGGGCTTGATGCCGCCATACGACAGCTTGCTCGGGATGCCGGTGTACTTGACCTTGACCACCATCGTCGACCCATTGTTGATCGGCAGCGAGGGCTTGACGACCAGCTCGTGCGGGTCGGGCTTGGCGAACTCGGCCGCCTTGCCGTTGACCGTCACCGACTTGGCCGTGAGCATCAGGTCAAGGTTGAAGGACGAGAGATCCTGGGTTGCCTTGGCCGTGATCACGGCCGTGCCGGTGATGCGGCCGGTGCCCGGAATGTAGTCGACGAAGAGGTTGTAGTTGGAGACGTTATAGCCGCCGTTGCCGTAGGCCGGGTAGTAGGGGTCGCCGATGCCCCCAGCACCGGGGGAGGGGACGGCCGAGGCGGCGGTTGCCGTCAGCATGGCGACGGCCGAAGCCCCGGCGAGGCCGGCCGCCGTGCGGCGGTGACGAATCGATCCAGCATGCGTGCTCGTCATGGGTGGTCCTCCCTGTCGTGGAACGAACAGGTGACACACTAGGGGGCGAGGCCGACAACCGCCCGTGGCTGGCGGGGATGTCGGGTAACGCGTGCGTGAAAGGACGATCATGGCCCCCGGCTCGATGACGACCCGCGAACCCCGGGTGGTGGCCTTCATCGTGACCGGCGCCCTGCTGGGCTTCCTCCTCGGCGCCGGGATCTATCTCCTCGATGAGGACAACGGTCAGTACTCCGCACGCACCGCTTTCGGCTATCTCGCCGTCTTCGGGTTGCTCGTCGGGGCGCTCCTGGGTGCTTTCGCCGCGGCCATCGTCGCCGGCCGTCGTCGTTAGTGGGCTCAGCCGGCAGCGTCCGGACGCAACGTGACGAAGATGGCGCGAACCTCTCCGTCGTGCCACGTATCGGCTGTCGGCTCGGACCCGTAATCTGAGTTGGCGCGGGCCCCCCGAGGGGGCACGCCGAGTCGAAACGGAGCAGCTGATGGCGAAGGACGAGTCCGATTTCCGGACCGATGAGGATTCCGGGTATGCCGCGGGGTCGGGCCGCGTGGTCGGCCACGAGCGGGTGGTGACCTGGGCCGAAGAGACCCGGCGTTATCGCCGCACCCCCGGCGGCTGGTGGTGGCTGGCCCTGATCGCCATACCGTTGCTGCTCGCTGCGCTCGGGACGGCCTTCGGCGACGACGAGCCCAACACCAGGGCGGCGGGTTCGTCGACGACCTCGGTGACCCGCTCGGCAACGGCTTCGACCTCACCCGCCGAGTCCACGTCGCCGGCCACGTCCGAGAGCAGCAGTGGCGCCAGCACTGCAAGCGAATCGGCCAGCTCGAGCACGGAGACGTCGGCGGCCGCCGATTGCGCTGGCCTCAAGGATGAGGTGGGCGCCAAGCTCGCCGACACCAACTTGTCGTTCCCCAAGTCGAACGCGGAGTTGAGCGCCGGCACGGTCTCGGCGCTCAAGGACGTCGCCGGGATGATCGCCCGGTGTCCTGACGCCAAGGTCACGGTGAGTGGCTACACAGACGCCTCGGGCTCGGCCAGCGAGAACCAGCGCATCAGTCAAGAACGGGCCGATTCCGTACGCCAGCTGTTGATCGACAACGGCGTTGCAGCGGACCAGGTCGAGGCCGTCGGCAGGGCCGCCGCGGAGCAGATCCCTGGCGGCATCGCCGCGAACCGGCGCTTTGAGATCACGGTGAAATAGGAGGCGACGATGGATTTCGTTACGGAATGGCTCTGGTATCTACTGGCGTTCGCGCTGGGCTCGCTCGTCGCCTATGTGGTCGCCGCGGCCACCATCAAGCCCACCAATGAGAACGAGGCGTTCGCCGACGTTCCCGAAACTCGTGCGATCGGAGACCGCTGATGAAGTGGTGGTTGTTCGTTCTGGCGTTCCTGCTGGGCGCCTTATTGACGTGGATCTATGTGGTCCGCCGCGCGACTCGCGAGGTGCGCATCCTCCAGGATGTGCCGGTCCGCGAGGGCGAGGCCGGCCTCGCCGCCGGTGCGGCGGCCGGTGCTGCCGGTGCGGCAACGATTGAGCGACCCGAATCCGAGGCAGTTGAGGTCGACGAGGTCGAGCAGCCGTTGACCGGCGCCGACGCAGACACCGTGGTCGATCTGCCCCCCGCGCCAGCGGCCGCCGCCGATCTCGACACGCCGGAGTCCGCAGCCCCCGCCGGTGCGCTCGACCTCGACTCCGAGGCTCCCGCCCTTGACCTGGACGGTGGCGCCGATCTGGACGCGCCCAGTGTCGATGCGCCGAGCGCGGCTGCGCCGGCTATTGACCTGGATGGTGGCGTGGATCTGGACGCGCCCAGTGGGGCCGCGCCGGCCGCGGCTGCGCCGGCTATTGATCTGGATGGTGGCCTGGATCTGGACGCGTCCAGCGGGGCTGCGCCGGCCGCGGCTGCGCCGGCCATTGATCTGGATGGTGGGCTCGATCTGGATGCCCCGAGTGTGGATGCTCCGGCGGTCGACGTGGAGGCTCCGAGTGTGGAGGCGCCCGCGGTTGATGTGGACGCGGCTGCGCCGGCCCTCGATCTGGATGGTGGGCTCGATCTGGACGCCCCGAGTGTGGAGGCTCCGGCGGTCGACGTGGACGCTCCGAGTGTGGAGGCGCCCGCGGTTGACGTGGACGCGGCTGCGCCGGCCCTCGATCTGGATGGTGGGCTCGATCTGGACGCCCCGAGTGTGGAGGCTCCGGCGGTCGACGTGGAGGCGCCCGCGGTTGATGTGGACGCGGCTGCGCCGGCCATTGATCTGGATGGTGGGCTCGATCTGGATGCCCCGAGTGTGGAGGCTCCGGCGGTCGACGTGGAGGCTCCGAGCGTGGAGGCGCCCGCGGTTGATGTGGACGCGGCTGCGCCGGCCATTGATCTGGATGGTGGGCTCGATCTGGATGCCCCGAGTGTGGAGGCTCCGGCGGTCGACGTGGAGGCTCCGAGTGTGCAGGCGCCCGCGGTTGATGTGGACGCGGCTGCGCCGGCCATTGATCTGGATAGTGGGCTCGATCTGGATGCCCCGAGTGTGGAGGCGCCCGCGGTTGATGTGGACGCGGCCGCGCCGGCCATTGATCTGGATGGTGGGCTCGATCTGGATGCCCCGAGTGTGGATGCTCCGGCGGTCGACGTGGACGCTCCGAGCGTAAAGGCGCCCGCGGTTGATGTGGACGCGGCTGCGCCGGCCATTGATCTGGATGGTGGGCTCGATCTGGATGCCCCGAGTGTGGAGGCTCCCGCTGTTGACGTGGATGCGGATGCTCCGGCTCTCGATCTCGATGCCCCGAGTGTGGATGCTCCGGCGGTTGACGTTCATGCAGAGGCTCCCGCTGTTGATCTGGATGCGGAGGCTCCGGCGGCCGACGTGGAGGCCCCAAGCACGGGTGCGTCCGCGGTTGCCCTGGATGCCAACGCTCCGAGCGTGGACGCCAACGCGACCGAGGCCGACGCAATCGACCTTGACGTGCTCGACGTCGAGGCACCGTCGGCGCAGGCCGAGTCGGACCTCACGGTGCTCGGAACGCCGGACGCGGAAGCGGCCGAGGCGCCGGTCGATGAGGACGACATTGCGACGGAGTTCGCCGCACCTGAGCCGCAAACACCTGAAGTCGACGATCCCGCTCCATGGGTGGCATCCCAAGCCGCGCTGCTCGACCTCGACACCCCCGAGATCACGGCGACCGCAGCCGCTACCGAGGACGACCTCTTCGTCGACCTCGAGGAGCCCCAGCCGGAACCAGAGCCGGAGCCCGAGCCCGAGCCGGAACCCGAGCCGGAACCCGAACCCGAGCCGGAGCTGGAGCCTGAACCCGAACCCGAACCCGAGCTGGAGCCGGAGCCCGAGCCCGAGCCCGAGCCGGAACCCGAGCCGGAGCCGGAACCCGAGCCCGAGCCGGCACCCGAACCCGAGCCGGATCCCCAACCCGAGCCCGAACCGGAGCCGGAGCCGGCTTTCGACACTGAGCCAGCCGGAGCCACGGCGGGCGCGGCCGCGGCCTTCGTCGCGGCCAAGTACGGCGCCGGGTCGGTCCTGCCGGCGCGGGACGGGTCCGGTCCCGAGGGCTGGGCGATCAAGGGCAACGAGGACTCGATGCTCTTCCACACGGTGGACAGCCCCGGCTACGCCCAGACCACGGCCGAAGTGTGGTTCGAGACCGAGGAAGCAGCCACGGCGGCCGGCTTCCAGCGGTGGGACCACAAGGCGCAAACCGCCCAGGAGGCGGCGCCGCTGACGCTGGTCGACGTGCCCGACGGCCCCTACGGCCCGGGCTCGGCGGCGGCGGGGCCGCGGGGCAAGGGCCCGGAGGGCTGGGCGGTCAAGGGCAACGAGGACAGCAAGCTCTATCACACCCAGGAAAGCCCCTGGTTCAAGCGCACGCGCGCCGAGGTCTGGTTCATCGACGTGGCCACGGCCGAGGCTGCCGGTTTCCAGCGCTGGGACGTCAACCAGTCCTGATCCGCGCGGTGGATCCATTCCGGGCGCCTTCGATCACGGTCGGGGGCGCCCGGCGCCATAGGCGGGGGCCGACACGCGTCACAAGTCGGGCGATCTTGGTGCCGAGATTGCCCGACTTGCGACCCCAGGGCGGCCAGGGTGTCGCGAGTTGGGCGATGCGGGCCGCCCAGATGCCCATCTGGTGACGTCTCCCGCGGCCGCCCGGCGCGGCCACTCCGGTGTGGGAGACTAGGGCAGTGCCAGGTGGAGACGGGCTGCTCACTCATGATCTGATGCCCGGCGAGCGCGGTCCGCAGGACGCCTGCGGTGTGTTCGGCATCTGGGCCCCCGGCGAGGACGTCGCCAAACTGACCTATTTCGGGCTCTACGCCCTCCAACACCGCGGCCAGGAGTCCGCCGGCATCGCCGCCTCCGACGGCCGGCGCCTCCTCGTCTACAAGGACATGGGCCTGGTCTCCCAGGTCTTCGACGAGCGCTCCCTCGCCAGCCTCCAGGGCCACATCGCCGTCGGACACTGCCGCTACTCGACAACCGGCGGCTCGACGTGGGAGAACGCCCAGCCCACCCTCGGCGGGCACAGCGGCTTCACCGTCGCCCTGGCCCACAATGGCAACCTCATCAACTCCGCCGAACTGCGCGAGCACGTCATGCAGCGCGCCGACGAGGGTTTCGACGTCCACGCCGGTGAACTGCGCCGCGGCAACACCACCGACACCGCGCTGGTCACGGCGCTGCTTGTCGACGACCCAGGCAAGACCATCGAGGAGCGCGCCCTCGAGGTGCTCCCGCGGCTGCGGGGCGCGTTCAGTTTCGTCTTCATGGACGAACACACGCTGTATGCCGCCCGCGATCCCCAAGGCATCCGCCCGCTCGTCCTCGGCCGGGTCGAGCGCGGGTGGGTGGTCGCCTCCGAGACCGCCGCCCTCGACATCGTCGGCGCCTCGGTGATCCGCGAGATCGAGCCCGGCGAACTGATCGCGATCGACGAGGACGGCCTGCGCTCACGCATCTGGGCCGCGCCCGAACCCAAGGGCTGCGTCTTCGAATACGTCTATCTCGCCCGCCCCGACACGACGATCCGGGGCCGGGTCGTCCACGAGTCCCGGGTCGAGATGGGCCGAACCCTCGCCCGAGAGCACCCCGTCGACGCCGACCTCGTCATCCCCACCCCGGAGTCGGGCACCCCGGCCGCCGTCGGCTACGCCCAGCAGTCCGGGATCCCCTACGGTCAGGGCCTGGTGAAGAACGCCTACGTCGGCCGGACCTTCATCCAGCCCAACCAGACCATCCGCCAGCTCGGCATCCGCCTCAAACTCAACCCGCTGCGCGAGGTCATCCGCGGCCAGCGGCTGGTGGTCGTCGACGACTCGATCGTGCGCGGCAACACCCAGCGCGCCCTGGTGCGGATGCTGCGCGAAGCCGGCGCCGCCGAGGTGCACGTGCGCATCTCCTCACCCCCCGTGCGCTGGCCCTGCTTCTACGGCATCGACTTCGCCACCCGGGCCGAACTGATCGCCACCGGCTTGGAGGTGGAGGAGGTATGCCGCTCCATCGGCGCCGACTCCCTCGGCTACATCAGCGAGGCCGGCATGATCGCCGCCACCTCGCAGGCCCCGGACCAGCTCTGCACGGCCTGTTTCACCGGCAGCTATCCCGTGGAGCTACCCGACGAGGAGCGCCTCGGCAAGGGCCTGCTGGAGTATCAACTCCCGCTCGACGTGAGCTGACCGGCGAGCGCGCATACCCAGACGCTGCGCGCTGGGTATCGTCAGCCTCGTGAACCTCGAAAAGGTGGTCTTCGCCTTCTTCGTCGTCCTCGCGGCGACATTGAATTTCGGCTTCTGGTACGGCGACTTGACCGACGCGCGCGTGCACAACGTCTACGAGCTGTATGCCGCGGTGATCGTCAACATCATCGCCCTGGTGTTCAAGTTCGGGGATCGCACCCAGATCGGCGCCCTCCACCTGGCCACCAGCCTGGTCGCCGTCATCCAGTTGATCGCCGCAGCCACGGTGTGGATCTGGGCGCGCGAGGCGACCGAAGCCGGGCTCACCGTCGAGCACATGAGCAGCGTCGTCTCCCTCTCCGCCGGCGCCCTCCTGGCCAATATCGTCTCGATCATCCTGCTCGTCATCGAGACCGCGAGCTACCAGCGGCGCTGACCGGCCTTGGGGAACCCGCTGCTCTTCGTCCGCCCGCTGCTGCGGATGCGGGCGGTGCTGCGTCGCCTGCCGGTCGACATACCCACCGACATCCCGGCGACGGATGCCATCTTCCTCGTCCTGCGCCGCATGCGCTGGCCCCTGATCAGCCTCATCCTCGTCTTCACGATCGCGGTCTTCGGCCTGTCCGCCGCCCCGGGCTTCGACGCCGACGGGAATCCGCGCAAGCTCACCGTCTTCGAGTCCTTCTACGTCATGAGCTACACCGCCACGACGATCGGATTCGGCGAGATCCCGCAGACCTTCACCACCCAGCAACGGCTCTGGGTCACCTTCACCATCTACGCCACCGTCATCGTCTGGGCCGTCGCGATCGGAACGATGATGGCCTTGGTGCAGGACGAGGTCTTCCGTGATGCCGTCGCGGCGCAACGCTTCGGCCGCAAGGTGCGGGGCATCCGCGAGAACTTCCACATCCTCGCTGGCTACGGGCAGGCCGGGCGCCAGGTCGGCGCGGGGCTCGACTGGCTCGGGCGCCGCTTCGTCGTCGTCGAGCGTCTCGGTGCGCGCGTCGATGCGCTCGGCACCGACCAACTGGCCGTCGACACCCCGGGCGTCGAGGGCGATGCCGCCAATCCGGCGCTGCTCGGGATGGCCGGCCTCGGCAGCGATCACTGCAAGGGTGTCTTGGCCCTGACCGACGACGACGACACCAACCTCGGGGTCGTCCAGGCCGTCCACCTGCTGCGTCCGGAGGTCCCGGTCATTGCCCGGTGCACCGACCGGCGCATCGGTGCCTATATGGAGAGCTTCGGCGCCGAGGCCGTCATCAACGCCTACGACCGATTCGGCGGTTACCTCACCCTCGCGCTGCAGAAGCCTGCGGTCTACCAGCTGATCACGTGGCTGATGAGCCCCGGCGGCACACCGCTGCCGGACCGCGGCACCGCCGTCCCCGGCGGCAAGTGGCTGGTGTGCGCCGAAGGCCAGTTCCGCGACGAGATCGACCGCGACCTGCTCGCCGCCGGCTACACCGTGGACCACGTCGAGCCCGACGGCGCCCTCGACACCCTCGACTCCATCGTCGGATTCGTCGGCGGGACCGATCGGGATACGACCAATCTGGCGCTGGCGGCGACGGTCCGCACGGACGCCCCCGACGTCTTCGTCTGCCTGCGCCAGACCAAGGCCAGCTCCGCGGCGCTGTATGAGGCGTTCGCCCCGGACAGCCTCTTCGTCCCCACCGAACTCGTGGCCCGCGAGGCCTTTGCCCGGATCGTGACGCCGCGCACGTGGGGATTCCTCGAGTACGCCATGACACAGGACGACGAGTGGGCCGAAGACCTCGTCCGCCGGCTCGTCGATCGCTGCGGCTCGCGATCCCCCGACCCCTACGGCCTGACGATCGACACCACCTCCGCTCCGGCGCTGGCCCGCTGGCTCCGGCGGAACACGTTCACGATCCGCGACCTGCTGAGCAACCCCGACGACCGCGACGACGCCACCGGCAACGCGATCCTCGCGCTCGGGCGGGACGGGCAGATCGCCTACGACCCCGACCTGGATACGGCACTGGAGATCGGCGACGAACTGCTCGTCGTATCCCAGCGGCGCTCCTTCTCCCGGCTCAATGACGTGCTCTTCAACGACGCCGCGGTGGAGTATGTCGCCACCGGCCGCGAGGTGCCGAGCACCTGGATATGGCGCAAGTTCACCGGCAGCCGCCGCGGCGCCTGACGCCACCCACCGGGCGCGGACGCGGCATACGACCCGCTGCCCTCGGCACGTAGGCTGGCCCGCGTGAGCGAAGGCCCGATCACCTATGCCGCAGCCGGAGTCGACGTCGAGGCGGGAGACAAAGCCGTCGAGCTGATGAAGGCGTCCGTCGCGCGGGCCACCCGTCCGGAGGTGCTCGGCGGGCTCGGCGGTTTCGCCGGGATGTTCGACGCCTCGGCGCTGGCCCGGATGGCCCGCCCGGTCCTCGCCACCTCTACCGACGGCGTGGGCACCAAGGTCGCCATCGCGCAAGCCCTCGACATCCACGACACCATCGGGTTCGATCTGGTCGGCATGGTCGTCGACGACATCGTCGTCTGCGGAGCCGAACCGCTGTTCATGACCGACTACATCGCGTGCGGCAAGGTGGTCCCCGAACGGATCGCCGCCATCGTCTCCGGCATCGCCGGCGCCTGCGCCCAGGCCCGCACCGCCCTCATCGGCGGGGAGACGGCCGAGCACCCCGGGTTGCTCGAGACGGACGAGTATGACGTGGCCGGCGCCGCCACGGGTGTCGTCGAGCATGCCGAGGTGCTGGGTGCGCACCGGGTGCTCCCCGGCGACGTCGTGCTCGCCCTCGCGTCGTCGGGCCTGCACTCCAACGGCTATTCGCTGGTTCGCCGCGTCATCGCGGCGGCCGGGTGGGGGCTCGAGCGGCACGTGGCGGAGTTCGGGCGCACGCTGGGCGAGGAGCTGCTCACCTCCACCCGCGTGTATGCCGCCGATCTCCTCGACGTGATCCGCGACGAGCGCGTACGCGACGGGGGCGGCATCCACGCCCTCTCGCACGTCACCGGCGGCGGCCTCGCCGCCAACCTCGCCCGCGTGCTGCCCGGGGGCGTGCACGCCACACTCGACCGGTCCACCTGGACCCCGCCGCCGGTCTTCTCGGTCATCGAAGGCCTGGGCCGGGTGCCCCAGCCCGATCTCGAACGCACCCTCAACATGGGCGTCGGCTTCGTCGCCCTGCTGCCCGAGGCCGCGGCCGACGCCGCCGTGGCGCTGCTCGGCGAGCGGGGGATCCACGCGTGGCCGATCGGGCACGTCGACACCGAAGCGGCCGCCGCGATCGAAGCGGGCATCGAGGTGGTCCGGGGCGCCAAGGGCGTCACCGGCGGCTCCGTCCAGCTGCTCGGGGAGTACGCCCGCTCCTGAAACCCGCGCTCCTCAAACGCGGCCGCCCTTCTCGTGCCGCGCCGGGTCGTGCCGGCCCCGAGCCGAGGCCGACCGGCGGTATGCCGCGCCGTCAGGCGGGAGTGTCAGGTGGGAGTGCACCACAGCCGGGCCGCTGGTCCGGTGGCGACGCAGAAGCGGCCGTCGAAGGCCGCCGCGGCGGTCAGCCGGGCGGCGGGCGGAGCTTCGACGCTCCACCGCAGATCGGCTGCGGCGAGGGAGTCGCGGGCTCGCAGGAGGACCGGGCCCGCTGCCCGTTGCACGGCGATCCAGAGGTCGTGCTCGGTGACGCCCGTTCCCAGGACGCGATCGGTGTCGGCCAGCGCCACGCCTGGTAGCTGCAGCGGCACGGCCGCGGGCAGGTCGCCACGCCAGGCGACCAGGCGCCCCGCGACGCGGCCGGCCAGCAGGCACGGCCCGTGACCCGGGCAGTGGCCGGCCTCGGCCCGGCCCTGCCCGCTGACCCCGCCCGGCAGTGGTAACTCCTGAGCCGTCCACACCGGCCGCGCCCCGCCGCCGGCGGAGATCCACACGGTCGGCGCGACCGTCACGAAGCCGGCCCCGAGGTGGGTCGTGGACCCCAACAGCACACTCTCAGGGCCGCGGGGAATGACAGCCGTGGCCGCCCGCAGCACCTCCGGAGAACTCGCCAGCGCCGCGGGCACGTCGTCGCGTGCCCACGTGGCCCCGGATGCGTGCCAGGTGGCGATGTCCAGCCCGGTCGAGCGGGACTTCCAGCCGCCGACGACGAGGGGGTCGGCGCCGACATACCCCACGCCGCTCAGCCCGCCCATGTCATAGCCGCCGAAGGTCCAGAACTCCTGCTCCTCCTCGGTCACGCCCGAACGGTCGCCGCGCCAGATCGTCCAGCGCACATTGCCGTGCGCACCGCCCACCTGTCCCGCGATCCCCAGCAGCGCGGACTCGCGTACCGCGAGCGCGCGCCACTGCCCGCCGAAGGCATAACTCGACAGGGCGTGGACCGGCACCCGCTGCCCCGTCCCGGAGGCGCCGTCCCACCACGTCAGCCCGGCGGCGGGACGGACGGCAGCGTCATATGTCCCGATCCACAGGCCCTCCCCGCCGCCCGCCAGCGCGCTCACCGGCCCCGGCAGGTCGACCTCGACAGCGCGCAAATGGGTCGGCGCCGGCTCGGCCAGCGTGCCGCGCACCGGCTCGCGGGCCAGGGCGAACACGCCGCCCGCCACCAGCGCGCCGAGCAGCCCGCCGGTGACGATCTGGACGACGGTATGCCGCCCGGCCCGCCACCGCGCCCACCCCACCAGGGCGGCGACCGGAGCCAGCGCCAAGGCCCACCACCCGAAACGGAGGACGAGGACCGCCACCGCTCCCGCGATGACAGCCGTATGCAGTGACACCTTGGCCACGAGGGTGGCCAGCCCGAGGACCAGCACCCCGCCTGCCATCGCGAGCATCACCGCGAGCACATCGCGCGGCGCGCCGAGCCGCCACAACAGCGCCACCCCCGCGGCCGCGCCGGCCAGGGCGACGAGCGCGGGCACGAGCCGCTGGTCCCGGCGCACCAGGTGCCGGTCGTCGACCCGGCCGCTTCGCACCAGCACGGCGAGGGCGGCATACGGAACCACGACGGTGAACGCGACGGCGAGTGCGGCCCAGCCGGCGGCCGCACCCCAGGACGGTGTCGATGCGGCGGCGATCGTGCCGATCAGGGCCAGGACGACCCAGCCGGGGTCGAGGACGTTCGAGATCGTGTCGGCGAGGGGGGAGGGGGTCGCGCGCTCGCGGCGTGCGAGGTCGCGCTCGTCGCGTTCGCGGGACCTCGTCACCGGGTCAGCAGATGACGATCTGCGGGCCGAACAGGGCCATGACCTGGAGAGCTGCTGCGTGGTTCTCCAGGCTCGACCCGGCGCAGGCGGCAGCCGGCACCCGGATCGTCGCCCCCGCGTCAGCGGCCGGCAGGGCGGTGGCGATGATGCAGCAGTCGGTGGAGACCCCACCCAGCGTCAGCCGCGGCTGCGGCCCCACGAGGCCCCGCAACTGATCGCCCCACTTGCCGAAGGTCGCCTCAGTGACCACGTGCCCGGCGAGCGGGGCGAGGGCGGGATCGACGGCATACAGCGGGTCGGCGTCGGGGACAAGGGCGAACGCCCAGTCTTCGTAGTACGTCGCCCACGATCCGCCGAGCCCCGGGTCGGCGACGAAGCGAGTGACGATGGTGCGCTGCGGGCCGTATGCCGTGGCGAGCCGGATCATCTCCGGCAGCGCCCCGGCGAACATCGGCGAACCCCACTGGCTGGTCGCCGGGTCGGCGAAGATCGCCTGCGGGTCGATCAGGACCAGCCAGTCGTCCGCGAGCGGTTCGACGGTGCTCACGCGCGCGGGCCGTATGCCGTCGCCCCGCCGTCGGCGCCGGCTCCGGGGCCGTAGCCGGCGTAGCCGCGGGCCATCTCCTGGTCCCGGACCTTCGGGCGGCGCAGGAGGTAGGTGATCAGGAAGGAGCCGGCCAGGGCAAGCAGCACCCCGAGGTTGGCGTAGGGCCAGTTGCCTTCCCAGTAGGCGCCTGCGGGGTCGTCGACGAAGGTGCCGAGGCCGAGCGGTTCGAGGAGGAAGCCCTGCCAGTTGTTCCAGCTCGCGTCGGCAGCGAAGTTGTTGACGACCAGGCCCCACCCGAGGATCGACATGACGATCATCGTGCCGATGGAGATCCAGTCGACGGACCCGTAGACGCCGCGGGAGTCGAAGAGGGCGTTGTCGTCGTAGTCGCGCCTGCGTAGCGCGATGTCGGCGATCATGATGCCCGCCCAGGCCGCCAACGGGACGCCGAGCGTGATGAGGAACGACTGGAACGGCCCGAGGAAGTTCTTGGCAAAGAAGACCACCCAGATGGTGCCGAGGGTGAGGATGACGCCGTCGATCAGCGCCGCCGCGGGCCGGGGGATCTTCACCCCGAGGCTGAGCAGGGTCAGGCCGGAGGAGTAGATGCCGAGCACCGCGCCACTGACCAGGGACAGGATGACGGCGATGAGGAAGGGCACGAGGAACCACGTCGGCAGCACCTGGGCGAGCGATCCGATCGGGTCGGCGCCGATGCCGTTGCGGACCTCCTCGTTGGAGCCGGCCAGCAGGAGCCCGAACAGCACGAGCAGCACCGGCGCGATGGCGCCGCCGAAGGTGTTCCAGAAGACGATGGCGCTGCCGGAGGCGTTGCGATGCTGATAGCGCGACCAGTCGGCGGCGATATTGATCCAGCCCAGGCCGAAGCCGGTCATCAGCATCACGAGGGCCCCGACGACGGCCTGCCACGGCCCGCTCGGGATGGCCGAGACGGTGCCCCAGTCGATCTCCTTGGCGGCGATGATGACGAACAGGATCGTGACGATGCCGGTGATCCAGGTCAGATAGGACTGCATCTTCATGATGATGTGGTAGCCGGCCACCGAGGCGAGGACGATCATCGCGGCCACGACGGCGGCGGCGATGATCTTCACGGTCGTGCCGGAACTCCAGCCGAGCCGTTCGAACACGGTCGCGGTCGCGAGGACGGCCATGATCGACAAGAAGGTCTCCCAGCCGATCGAGACCAGCCAGGAGATGACGCCCGGCAGCTTCTGCCCGGTGACGCCGAAGGGCGCCCGCGACAGGATCATCGTCGGGGCCGACCCCCGCTTGCCGGCGATGGCGATGATCCCGCACAGCAGGAAGGAGATGACGATCCCGAGGACCGTCACCAGAGCCGCCTGCCAGAAGGAGATGCCGAAGCCGAGCACGAATGCGGCATACGAGATGCCGAACACGGACACATTGGCCGCGAACCACGGCCAGAAGAGGTCCTTGGGGGAGGCGGTCCGCTCGGACTCGCCGATGATCTCGATGCCCGTGGTCTCGACCCCGAGCGAGCGCACGCGTTCCGCGCCCGAACTAGCAGTCATACGCCGAAGCGTGCCAGATCGGCCCCCCTGCGTGGGGGATGCTGCACGACATCGACCACCGTGCCCGAACGCCGGGCCTGGTGGAGGGGGTCCCTGTCAGCTCAGGGGAGCCAGGTCAACGACCGGAAGCCCAGCGGGCGTAGTCGTCTTCGTACTCGTCGTCACCGTCGGGCTCGTCGCTGACGAGCGGCTCGGCGGTTGGTGCTGCTCCGTGGAGCTCTCGCTCAAGCGCGCTGAGATCGGTCTTCGGGGAGTAGTACTTCAAATCCCGAGCAACCTTGGTCTGCTTGGCTTTGGCCCGGCCGCGCCCCATGGCGTGACCCCCTCATGCGTCTAGCGGGACGGCATCACTCCGGCCGGTCGGTGATCGGCCTTCGCGCAGCGGTCCCGGTGATGTGTGTTCTCGTGGTGCTAACGCTACATGGTGTGGCGAAGATTCCGCGACGGACAAAGCCGTCGGGACGTGACGGCTTCGTTATCTGTTCACCCCAACCACAGGTCGGCGTGGGACGTCGGAAGAAGTGAGAAGGGCGCACGCCCCACCGAAACCGACCTCGGGAGGAATCATCATGAACCGCCGGACCTGTGCACTTGTCCTGACCGCTGCCGCGGTCGGCCTGGCCGGATGCGGCGCCGGCACCTCGCAGCAGGGCGCCGCGACCGCCACCCCCGGCGTGATGTCGAGCACGACCGCGCCGGCCACCTCAACCTCGACTGGCTCGACCACTCCGCCCGGCGCCACCGCGACGTCCTCGGCCACGACGTCCACGATTGGCACGCCGGCCACGACCAGCACGTCAGGCACAGCCACGCCGTCAAGCACGACCAGCACCTCGAGCCCGACCACGCCGAGCCCGACCACGCCGAAGCCGACCGCCACCACCCCGCCGCCCCTGACCGACACCTCGACCATGAAGCCGGGCGACCGGGGCGCCGCGGTGCAGCGGATGCAGCAGCGCCTGTCCGACCTCGGCTACTGGCTCGGCACCCCCGACGGAGACTACGGCTACAACACCACGCAAGCCGTCATGGCCCTGCAGAAGACGGCCGGCCTCGGCCGCGACGGCATCTACGGCCCGGCCACCCGGGCCGCGCTCGACCGGGGCGTCAGGCCCACGGTCGTCGTCAGCGGCAACGCCGTGCAGATCGACATCGCCCGCCAGGTCCTGACCATCGTCGAGAACGGCGCGATCGTCGCGATCGTCAACACCAGCACCGGCAGCGGCGAGACCTACATCAGCGGCAACGGCCAGCCCGCCGTCGCCACCACCCCCCGCGGCACCTTCTCGGTCATCCTGCAGATCGACGGCCTCGACAAGGGCCCCCTCGGGGACTTGTGGCGCCCCAAGTACTTCCGCGGCGGCTATGCCGTGCACGGCTCCGCCTCGGTCCCCGCCTATCCCGCCTCACACGGCTGCGCCCGGGTGAGCAATGCCGTCATGGACATGATCTGGGCCCGCGACCTGATGCCGATGGGCCGGACCGTGGTCGTGTTCTGACCCGGTCGAGAGTGCACGACACGCCGTAATGGTCATGCCATTACGGCGTGTCGTGCGCTTTCGACGGGAAAGGGCGGGGGCGCATTGTCGTCACGGCCCGCGGTCGCTAGGTTCGGAGGATGCTCACCGCCTGCCTCAACGGCGCCCGGCTCCCGGGGGAGCACCCGGCGCTTCCGCATACGGCCGAGCAGTTGGCGGCGGACGCCGTGGCCGTGCGGGCCGCCGGTGCGGCCGAGGTGCACATCCATCTCAAGAACGCCGCCGGCGCCGACACCCTGACCCCCGGCCCGCTCGAGCAGGCCCTGCGAGCGATCCGCGCGGCCGCGCCGGGTATGCCGGTCGGGGTCACCACCGGCGCCTGGGCCCAGCCCCTCGCCGACGCCCGGGTCGGGCTGATCCAGTCGTGGCGCGAACTGCCCGACCACGCCTCCGTCAACTGGCACGAGGACGGCGCCGAGCAGGTGGCGGCGGCCCTGCTCGAGCGGGGCATCGGCGTCGAGGCGGGCCTGTGGACCCCCCAGGACGTCGACGCGTGGCTACGCTCGGGCCTGCGCGACGACTGCCTGCGGGTGCTGCTCGAGCTACCCAGCCGTGACGAGCGGACGACGACACGGCTCGCCGACCACCTGCTGGCACGACTCGCGGAGGCGGGCAGCCGCATACCGGTGCTCCTGCACGGGGAGGAGGAGAGCGCCTGGCCGGCCGTGCGGCACGCGCGCCGCCTCGGCCTCGACACTCGCATCGGCCTCGAGGACACCCTCACCTTGCCCGACGGCTCGCCCGCGCCGGACAACGCCGCTCTCTTTGCCGCCGCGCTGAATCTCGCGTGAGTCGGGAACGAAACGACTTCACCGGCCCCGGGCCGGACTTCTTCCCGGCAGCCGAGCGGGCCGTCCGGCGCCGCGGCTGGACCCGGGCCGCCGCGTCCGCGGCGGGTGTGGCCGTGATCGCGGGCGCCACCTGATGTTCCTCTTCCTCGACAACCGGCCCGGGGTGCCCTCCGAGGACGTCGGCGACCCGGTGTGGACTTTCGCGGTCGACCCGGTCTTCCCGCTCGACGGCGACAACCTGGTCGTGACCTGCGCCGACGGCACGAGCGCGAAGGTGCCCGTGTCCGATAGGTCGTGGCTCGGGCCGTCGGCCCCCACCGCCACCCGGCCCGCCGCCCCCGGCTCGGGCGACTTGCAGACCGCCGCGACATCGCGCCCGAGTTGAGGCTTAGGCCAGGAACCCGCGCAAAGTCGCGGTGAACTGGGGGCCGGCGGTGTTCCAGTCGTATGCCGCGAGCGCCGCCGCGTGTCCCGCCGCACCGTAGGCCGCTGCCCGCGCCGGATCCTCCCGCAGCGCCAGGATTGCTGCGGCGGTCGCGTCGGGGTCGTCGAAGGGCACGACGATGCCCGCCGGCGCCTGCTCCACGAGGTCGACGGCGACCGGCAGCGGCGTCGTCACCACGGGGACGCCGTGCGCCATGTACTCGACGATCTTGGTCGGCCGCGAGTGGCGGTAGTTCGGCAGGTCCTGCAGGAGTGACAGGCCGGCCAGGGCGCCGGGGAGCAAGGCCAGCGCGGTGGCGCTGGGCACGAAGCCACGCCATGTCACGATCCCCTCCTCGCATGCGTCGTCGAGCAGGCGGGCGGACTCGGGGTCGCGCGCCCCGCCGACGACGTCGAGGCGGCAGCCACCGTCGGTGGCCGCGTGGACCCGGCGCGCGGCGTCGACCATGACGGCGGTGCCGCGGGCCATCGTCACCGTGCCGAGATAGACGATCCGGTCGGTCCCCGGCGCCGGCACCTCGGCGGGCACGCGCACCGTGTTGGGCACGACTGGATGGGGACGCCGGAAACGGTCCTGGTAGGCGTATTCGGCGAGCAGGAGCCGGTGGCGGCGCTCGGCCAGGCGTTCGGCCGCGCGCCAGCCGCCGCCGACCAAACCTTTGGCCGGACCGGGCAGCCAGTCCTTGGCGACGAGCGCGGCAGCGGGGTCCTCGTGGACGTCCCAGACGAGATTGCGCAGCGCCAGCCCGGCGACGGCGGCGACGAGTTCGGGGTCATGGACCAGGACCAGGTCGTGGGTGCCGGCCTCGGTTCGGATCAGGTCGCGGGCGGCCCGGTCGGCGCGCATCCGGTCCCGGCCGATCGCGCGGGGCAGGTCGAGGGTCCGCAGCCCGCCGAGAATGGGCTCGGGACGGCCGTATGCCCGGAAGGGCGCGGCATATGTCACCTGCCAACCGTCGGCGAGCAGTGCGGGGATCTGCCGGTGGCGGATGCGGGAGTCTTCGGGGTCGTGCACGACCGTGACGACGAGGATGCTCGGCATACGGCGCTGCTCAGCCGATGCCGGGCGGGCCGGCGGGGTGTTTCTTGGGGTCCCAGCCCTCGTAGGCCGTCAGGATGGCCTCGGTGGGGCCGTCGGCGATGAGGTGGCCGTGGTGCATCCACAGGACGCGGTCGCACAGGTCGCGGACGGTGGAGTTGGAGTGCGAGACGAGGAAGACCGTCGAGGCCTTCTCGCGGATCTCGTCGACCTTCTCCCCGCTGCGCTTGCGGAACTCCGCATCGCCGGTCGAGAGCGCCTCGTCGATCATCAGCACATCGGGGACGGCGGCGGTCGAGATGGCGAATCGCAGCCGGGCTGCCATGCCCGAGGAGTAGGTCGACATCGGCCGGTAGACGGCGTCCCCGATGCCGGAGAAGGCGACGATCTCCTCGAACCGCTCCTTGACCTGGGCCTTGGTCAGGCCCAGGGCCTGACCGCCGATGTAGATATTGCGTTCGCCGCTCAGCGCGCTCATCAGGACCGCGTTGACGCCGAGCAGGGCCGGGGTGCCGGCGAGGAAGACCTCGCCGTTGGTGGGCGGCAGCAGGCCGGCGACGGCGCGCAGCAGGGTCGACTTGCCCGAGCCGTTGCGGCCGATGATCCCGACGGACTCACCGTGATAGGCGACGAACGAGACGTCCTTGACGGCATGCACGCTCTGCACGGTCGCGACCGTCTTGCCCCGGCCGATCAGGTTGCGGAAGATCGACTCGCCCTCGTCGTCGCCGATGGCGGAGGTGTTGGAACGCTTGCCGCCGACGACCCGATAAATGATGTCGAGGTGGGAGACGATCGCGGCGGGCCGGCGCTCGGGGACGGGTGACGTGCGGCCGCCGGCGGGGGTGTCAGGCGCGGCCATACTTCGCCTCGTCCCGCCAGAAGAACCACAGCCCGAAGGCCGGCAACACGACGGCCCACCCGAGCCCCGCAGCCCACTGGATCCACTGGATCGGCGCCTCCTCGAGGAGGCACTGGCGCACCAGCGCGATCGGCAGCGCGAAGGGCTGGATCATCAGCACGTCGCCGACGATGGGGTCGAAGCGCGCGGCATACGCCTCGATGCTGAAGAACACGCCGGAGACATAGCGCAGGACCCGGATCGCCACCGGGATCAGGTTGGTCATGTCCCGCGAGATATTGACCAGCCGCGCCGCGATGAGGACCATGCCGCCGAGGATCGCCGTCTGCATCGCCAGCGCCACCGGCAGCAGCAGCCAGTGCCAGCGGACGGGCTCACCCGTGACGATGACGACGACCATCAGGACCGCGATGGCCGGCAGGACCGTCACGACCTGGGTCAGCGTCTCGGCGACCGGCAGCACCGCCCGCGGGAAGCGAAGCGCGCGCACGAGACCGATGTTGTTGACGATCGACTTCGAGCCCCGGGTGATGGAGGAGGCCATGTAGCCGAAGATCACGACGCCGATGGCGAGGAAGGCGATGAAGTTGGTCGTGCCCTTCGTCGTCGGGACGAGCAGGCCGAAGACGAGGTAGTAGCTGCCGATGAGCAGCAGCGGGTTCAGGACCGTCCACAGCATGCCGAGCCGGTCGGAGCTGTTGCGCGCCACGGTCTGCGCGGTCGACAGGGTCCAGATGAACGAGCGCTGCCCCCACAGGCTGCCCACGTAATCGCCGAACGGCGGCCGTCCGCCGAGCGACGGCAGGCCGTGGCGCTTGGCCAGCGCCGCAGCCTCCTCCGCGCTCAGCGCCGGAGGGGTCTGCGGCAGACCCTCCGGGCCTGCGGTCACAGGCGGGAGACCTTCTCGCCCGGGGCGGCGACGCCCCGGGTGTCGAAGAACCGCTGCGCGCGCGCGGCGAGGGCGTCCACGTCATACTCCCGGTGGTTTTGCACGAGGATGACCAGGTCGGCGGTGGACACGGCGGTCTCCAGGTCCTCGGCGCGGCTCGCGGACCCATTGGCGGCCGTCCAGTCGGGCACGTGCGGGTCGTGATACTGCACGACGGCGCCCTTGTCGGCCAGCGCCTTCGCCAGCGGCACGGCCGGGCTCTCACGCTGGTCGGCGATATTGGGCTTGTAGGTCACGCCGAGCAGCAGCACCCTCGAGCCCCGGAGCGGCTTGCTGTCGAGGTTGAGCAGGTCCTGCGCGCGCGAGGTGACATAGGACGGCATACCCGCGTTGATCTCCTGGGCCAGCTCGACGAACCGGAACGGGTAGCCGAGGCGGGCGCGGACATTGTGCGAGAGGTAGTTGGGGTCGATCGGGATGCAGTGGCCGCCGACGCCGGGGCCGGGATAGAACGCCTGGAAGCCGAACGGCTTGGTCTTCGCGGCCGCGATGACATCCCACAGGTCGATGCCGAGGTCATGGCAGAAGCGGGCCATCTCGTTGACGAGGGCGATATTGATGTGCCGGTAGGTGTTCTCGAGCAGCTTGGCCGTCTCGGCCTCGCGGGTGCCCTTGGCCCGCACGACGGTGTCGACGAACTGGCCGTAGAAGGCCGCGGCCGCGTCGCCACACGCGGGGGTGTGGCCGCCGACGACCTTGGGGGTGTTCTTGGCGCCGAACTGCTCGTTGCCCGGGTCGATGCGCTCGGGGGAGAAGGCGAGGTGGAAGTCGGTGCCGGCCTTCAGGCCGGTCTCCTCGAGGATCGGGCGGACGACCTCGTCGGTCGTGCCGGGGTAGGTCGTCGACTCGAGGATGACGAGCATCCCGGGCTTGAGGTTGTCGCGGATGGTGTTGACGGCCGCGATGACGGGCCCGAGGTCCGGGCCCCCGTCCGCCGAGAGCGGCGTCGGCACGCAGATCACGATCGTCTTGGCTTCCGCCAGCCGGCTCGCGTCGGTCGTCGCCTCGAAGCCCTGCTCGAGCATCTTGGCGATGTCGGCGTCACTGAGGTCGTCGACGTGGGAGGCGCCGGCGTTGAGGCCGTCCACGACCCGCTGGCCGATGTCGAAGCCCAGCACCTTCAAGCCCACGTGGGAGGCCTCCTGCGCGAGCGGCAGGCCGACATACCCGAGGCCGACGATGGCAACGTCAACGGACATACGTGTTTCTCCTTGATGGGCCGAGAGCCCGCGGGATGGCAAGCGGTGGCGATCGCGACCTGCGCGACTCCGTGCAGCGGGAGTCCTCAGATCCACAACATTCTATCCGCACCCCTGCGGGCCCCCGATCCACGACACAGTGCGCCCGGGGGTGCCAGGCACGCCGGCCCGCCGGGGCGAGCGTGACATGATCGGGCCACCATGACCAGCGCCGGATCGCCGAACCCTGCACCGCGCCGGCAACCGCCCGGCGCCGAGCGCATCCTGCTCATGTCGAGCAATGGAGCCGGCATGGGTCACCTGACCCGGCTGCTCGCGTATGCCGCGCACCTGCCGGCCGAGGTCGAGCCCTACGTGCTCTCGCTCTCGCAGGCCGTGCCCGTGGTCGCGCAGTTCGGCTACCGCTATGAATACCTGCCCTCGCACGGCGCCCTCGGGATGACCTCGGCCTTGTGGCAGCCCCTCTTCCAGGAGCGCCTCATCGAGACCGTGGGCCGGGTGCGGCCCCGCGTCGTCGTCTTCGACGGAACCCACCCCTATCGCGGCATCGACGCGGCCCGGGAGGTGCACCCCGGCGTGCGCTGGGTGTGGTCGCGCCGGGGCATGTGGAAGCCGGGCCTGAACGGCGACCAACTCGCCAAGTCGGCGTGGTTCGACGAGGTGATCGAGCCCGGTGACATGGCGGCCGAAGCCGACAAGGGTGCCTCGGCGACCGCACCGGCATACCGCGTGGGCCCGGTGACCCTGACCGACCGGGAGGACCTGCTCTCGCGGGCCGAGGCGCGGGCGGCCCTGGGGCTGCCGGCCGAGGGCCGCATCGGCCTGATCTCGTTGGGAGCCGGCAATATCAACGACACCTCGCGCGACATCGGCGCGGCGGCGGCGGCGTTGCGGGCGGCGGGGTGCGCGGTGGCCGTGACCGATGTCGCGATCGCCGCGGCGGCCCACGCCAGTGACGTCCACCTCGTGCGTGCCTACCCGCTCGCGCGCTGCTACGCCGCCTTCGATCTCGTCGTCGCGGCGACGGGATACAACTCCTTCCACGAGGTGCTGCGGCTCGGCGTCCCGGCGATCCTGATCCCCAACGCCGGCACCTCCCTCGACGACCAGGCCGCCCGCGCGACGTATGCCGCCCAACGCGGCTGGGCCCTCGCCCCCGAGGCGGGTGGCTTGGACGACGCGGTGCGCACGATGCTGTCGTATGGCGCGGACATGGCCGCCGCCGCGCAGCACGCCGATCCCGGCAACGGAGCCCGCGCGGCCGCCGAGCGTCTCCTGGCCGTGGCGGTGGGCGATGTGGAGGGGGGCCGGGTATGACGGGTGGTCGCACGAGCGATGGCAAGCCGCGTTGGCTGGTGGGCGCGGCGCGCACGGTGCGGTCCTCGGGCCGGCTGTCCGCGCTGGGCAACCGAGCCGTGGGCGGGGTGCAGGGCAACCGCACGCTGGTCGACGTGGCGACACGGGTGTTCGCCTTCTCCGGCGGGGTGCCTCTGATCTATCTCAAGGGCGGCGTGGCGGTGGCGGACGTGCCCAATCCGGAGCGGCTCCCGGTGGTCTTGGTCAATGCCGTCGGCGCCGCCGTGGAGGCGATCCCGGGACTGATCGAGGAGGTTGCCGGGCTGCAACGGGAGACGCTGGGGTTCCGGCCCGTGCTGCTGGTCTCCGTGCCGTGCTTCCGGGAGGTTCGCGCCCAGGGCTGGCCGATGGAACTCGTTGTGCCGCAGCAGGAGTGGGACTTCGAGCAGGAGTGGGAGGATTATCTCGCCGGGCGCGTGGCGATGATCGCGACGCGTTATCGAACATGGGGGAGTGTGGGGGTCGTGGACGGTCGTCTCGAGCCGATGGGGCGGCGGGTGTTGCAGCAGCTGGCGACCTATCGCCCGTGGGAGGCGAGCTTCCTGTGAGGCCGGTGCACCAGCACGGCGAGTGGAGCGAGGCCCAACTGCTCGGTGCCAAGGCCGGCCAGCGGGTCAGCGTCGTCATCCCGGCTCGGGACGAGCAGGACTCGGTGGGTGATGTCGTCGCGCGAGTCCGGGAGGAATGGGTCGAGCGTCATCCGCTAGTCGAGGAGGTGATCGTCATCGACAGCGACTCCCAGGACGCGACGGCGGAGCGCGCGCGCTCTGCGGGGGCCCTCGTGTTCGCGGCTGCGGAGGTCAGGCCCGATCTTGGTGCGGCACAGGGCAAGGGCGAGGCACTGTGGAAGGCCCTGCACGTCGTCACCGGCGACCTGCTCGTCTTCCTCGACGCCGACCTGCTCGACTGGGGACCCCATTTCGTGCCCGGGCTGTTGGGCCCGCTGCTCACCGACCCGCAGGTGCGGCTGGTCAAGGCGGTCTACGACCGGCCAATGGTGGACGACGGTGGACGGCAGGCCGAGGCGGGCGGCCGCGTGACGGAGCTGGTGGCGCGCCCCCTCATCGCGCTGCACTGGCCCTATCTCTCCGATCTCGTCCAGCCCCTCTCCGGCGAGTGGGCGATCCGCCGCTCCACCTTCGAGCGGCTGTCAGTGCCGATGGGCTACGGCGTCGAGATCGCGGCGGTCGTGGACGTGGCCGAGCGGCACGGCGCCGACGCGATTGCGCAAGTCGATCTCGGGCGGCGCACGCATCGTCACCATCGCCACGACACGCTCGGCCCGATGGCCGTGCAGGTGCTGGCCGCCGCGGAGGCGCGGCTCGGCTGGCGCTCACCCGGGCGCCGCGAGGATCATGTGACGCTGGTTCAATATGACCGCACGCCAACGGGATTCGTGCGCCACGAACGTCATCCCAATATTGGTGAGCGACCACCGGCATGGTCGGTGGAGGGTTACCGGAACGAGACGGGCGAGGATTTGCGGCAATGACCTTCCGCTTGGGGCGGGCCGTGTTCGACAGCGATGCCCGCCTGGTGATGGCGATCGTCAATCGCACCCCGGACTCGTTCTATGACAAGGGTGCGACGTGGGACGACGCCGCGGCCAAGGACCGCGTCCGGCTGGTCGTCGACCAGGGCGCCGACATCGTGGACATCGGCGGCATCAAGGCCGCGCCCGGGGTCGAGATCGACGCCGAGGAGGAGAAGCGCCGGGTCGTCGACTTCGTCGCGTGGGTGCGTGGCGCGTTCCCCGATCTGATCATCTCGGTCGACACCTGGCGTGCCGAGGTGGGTCGCGCGGTGTGCGAGGCCGGCGCCGACCTGCTCAATGACGCCTGGGGCGGCGCGGACCCTGAACTGCCCGCTGTCGCAGCGGAATTCGGGGCGGCGCTCGTGTGCACGCACACCGGCGGGGTGCCGCCGCGGACCCGGCCGTTTCGCATCGAGTACGACGACGTGGTCGACGACATCCGCGAGTCGCTGGTGGAGCAGGCCGAGCGAGCGGCTGCCCTCGGGGTCGCACGCGACCGGATCCTCATCGACCCGGCGCACGACTTCGGCAAGAACACCTACCACTCGCTGGAGGCGACCCGGCGGCTCGGTGAACTGGTCGCCACCGGCTGGCCGGTGCTGGTGTCCTTGTCCAACAAGGACTTCGTCGGCGAGACGCTGGACAAGCCGGTCGGCGAGCGACTCACCGGCACACTCGCGACGACAGCGGTCTCGGCCTGGCTGGGCGCCAACGTCTTTCGGGCCCATGAGGTGGCCGAGACCCGGCAGGTGCTCGACATGGTCTCCAGCATCGCCGGCCACCGTCGGCCGGCGCGCACGGTCAGGGGTCTGCAATGAGTCCGTCGGCTGAGCAGGATCTCGGGGCGATCCGGGGCGCTCTCGTCGTGCCCGGCCTGCCGATGCAACTGCCGGAGTATGCCGGGCAGGCCGACGCCGGCGGTGAGATCCGCGAGCGCTCGGTGGCTGCGCTCGTCGAGGCGATTGCGGACTGGAAGCCCTCGGCCGTCGTCGTCGTGGCCGGGCATGACCCGCTCGCGGAACACACCAAGGGGTCCGTCGGGGCGCGCGTGGCGCGCCTGTTGCTCGCCGGGGCCGGCTGGGAGGGGCCGGTCCGGGAGATCTCCGTCCCGATCGACGCCGACCCCGGTGAACTCGACGGGGCCGCGGAACGGGTGCTCGAGGGCCGCACGGCCACGGGCGCCCTCGTGCTCGTGCCGGCCGACCTGAGCGCCAAGCGCACCGAGGCCGCGCCCGGCCATTTCGACGCGCGCGCCGCCGCATTCGACGCGCACGTCCTCGACGCCATCGCCTCCGGCGATGCCGCGGCGCTCATCCGGTGCGATCTGGTTCTGGCCCAGGAGCTGTGGGCCACGGGGCAGGCGCCCCTGCAGGTCCTCGCCCGGGTGCTACCCGCTCCGGTGCGCAGCGAGATCATGTGGAGCGCGCTGCCCTGGGGCGTTCAGTACGTCCGGGCCCGCTGGTGGGGCCGCAAGGCCTGACCCGCCGCCTTCCCTAGCCCGGGACCGACCGACGGGCCAGACTGGCCCACACGCGTCATACCGTGTGACGCCGCGAAGGAGGCAGCGAAACCATGTCCGGACACACCTACGGCATCTCCGAGGTCGTCGGCACCTCCGACGAGTCCATCGACGCCGCCATCAAGAGTGCCATCGCCAAGGCCAGCGAGACGGTGCGCCACCTCGACTGGTTCGAGGTCGGCAGCATCCGCGGCCATGTCGTCGACGGCGGCGTCGGCCACGTCCAGGTGACCCTCAAGCTCGGCTTCCGCATCGAGGACTGACCAGCCGGCCGCGATCGTGCCGGTGCCACTGGATACCCTTCGAGGAGGTCCCGCACACCCGACGAAGGAGTCCCCATGGAGTTGGCCGGTCGTTCTGCGCTCGTGACGGGGGGTGCGTCCGGGCTGGGTGCGGCCACGGTCCGCCGGCTGTATGCCGAGGGCGCCGCCGTGGTGATCGTCGACCTGCCGGCGTCGGCCGGTGCCGACCTGGCAGGCGAGTTGGGGGAGCGGGCCCGGTTCGTCGCGGCCGACGTGACCGATGAGGGGCAGGTGGCCGCTGCCGTGGCGGCGGCCCAGGAGGTCGGCGCCTTCAGCGTCGCCGTCAACTGCGCCGGCATCGGCACGCCCGGCCGGGTCGTCGGCCGCGACGGCGCGCCCTTGGCGCTGGAGACCTTCGCCAAGGTCGTCCAGGTCAACCTCGTCGGCACCTTCAACGTCATCCGGCTCGCCGCGGCCGCCATGGTCGCCGGGGCGAGCCCGGACGAGGACCGCGGCGTCGTCGTCAACACCGCCTCGATCGCGGCCTACGACGGTCAGATCGGGCAGGCGGCATACGCAGCCTCCAAGGGCGGCATCGTCGGCATGACCCTCTCGATCGCCCGCGACCTGGCCCAGCAGCGCATCCGGTGCGTGACCATCGCGCCCGGGCTCTTCGCGACCCCGCTGCTCGCCGGCCTCCCGGAGGAGGCGACCAAGGCCCTCGGCGCGAGCGTCCCGCACCCCAGCCGCCTCGGCGACCCCGCGGAGTATGCCGCCCTGGTCGCCCACATCGTCGCCAACCCGATGCTCAACGGCGAGGTCATCCGCCTCGACGGTGCCCTGCGCATGGCGCCCCGCTGAGGAGCACACAGAGTCCGACGTTTGACGTGCTGTAGGCCGCCAAGCGTCGGACTTTGTGTCGGTGTTAGCGTCGCAAGAGTGAGCATCGACGGGCCGTTGACAGGGGTGGGCATCATCGAACTCGGCGGCATCGGCCCCGGGCCCTTCGCGGCCATGCTGCTGGCCGAACTGGGCGCCGATGTCGTCCGGATCGACCGGCGCGACCCCGGTCCGCTCGCGGGGGCCGGCTCGATGAACCGGTCCCGTCCCAATATCGCTCTCGACCTCAAACATCCGGAGGCCGTCGAGACCGTGCGCCGGCTCGCCGACTCCGCCGACGTGCTCATCGACCCGTGGCGCCCGGGGGTCGCCGAGCGCCTCGGCCTCGGCCCGGCTGACCTGCTGGCCCGGAATCCGCGGCTGGTCTTCGCCCGGATGACCGGGTGGGGCCAGGACGGTCCGCTCGCCCAGCGCGCCGGGCACGACATCACGTATGCCGCGATCTCGGGTGCCCTGCACCTCTCGGGCACCGCGGAGAAACCGATCGCCCCGGTCAACGTTCTCGCTGACTACGCCGGCGGCGCGCTCTATCTCGTCATCGGAATCCTTGCGGCACTTCACGATCGCGCACGCACCGGGGCCGGCCAGGTCGTCGACGCGGCGATGGTCGACGGGGCCGCGTCGGTCGTCTCGATGTTCTATGGACTGTACGGCCGTGGCGCCTGGCGCGACGAACGCGGCGTCAACCTGCTCGACGGCGGTATGCCGTTCTACGACACCTACGAGTGCGCCGACGGCGGGTGGGTCGCCGTGGGCGCCCTGGAGCCGCAGTTCTGGGCCGAACTCAACCGGGTGCTGGGCGTGAGTTTCGTTGCGGACCAATACGATCCGGCCGGGTTCGCGCAGCAGCGCCAGACATATGCCGCCGCCTTCCGCTCCCGCCCTCGCGACGAGTGGGCGGCGCTCTTCGAGGGCACCGACGCGTGTGTCGCCCCGGTGCTCGGCCTCGCCGAGGCGCCGGCGCACCCGCACCTGGCCGCGCGCGGTGTCTTCGCCGACGTCGACGGCGTGGCCCTGCCGCGCGTCGCCCCCCGCTTCTCGGCGCATGCCGTTCCCGATCCCACCCCGGAGCGGGCCCCGGGGGCCGACACCACGGCATACCTGCGGGCGCACGGCTTCAGCCAGGACGAGGTGGAGGCCCTGCTGGTGAGCGGGGCGGCATACCAGTTACCCCACGAAGTTCTCGACTCGCAAGCTCGCTCCGATACGGCGCGGGGACCCCGGACGGCGAACGAGGGCAGCTAGACGGGTGGGGCGGCTCACGCCCGCGGCGCATTGCCCGCGCCCGCCCCGCGTGACACCGTGGCAGCACCACGATCTTTGGAGGAATGCCCTGTGTCCGATCGCGATGCCGTCATCGTCGAAGCCGTTCGCACGCCCGTCGGCAAGCGCAAGGGGTCGCTGGCCGAGGTCCACCCGGTCGACCTGTCCGCGCACGTGCTGACGGCGCTGGCCGAGCGATCGGGCGTCGACCCGGCGCTCGTGGACGACGTCGTGTGGGGGTGTGTGCAGCAGGTGGGTGCGCAGGCCTTCAACGTCGGGCGCAACGCCGTGCTGGCCGCCGGCTGGCCCGAGTCGGTGCCGGCGACCACCATCGACCGGCAGTGCGGATCCTCGCAGCAGGCAGTGCACTTCGTCGCCGCCGGGCTGGTGAGCGGGCAGTATGACGTGGCCGTCGCCGGTGGTGTCGAGGCGATGACCTTGATCCCGATGTTCGCCGGCGCCAACCCGGCGCTGGGCCTCGGCACGCCCTATCCGGCGAGCGCGCTGGAGCGGTATGGCGTCGAGACCTTCAACCAGGGCATCGGCGCGGAGATGATGGCGACGAAGTGGGGCTTCACGCGCGAGGCGTGCGACGCCTTCGCCGCCGAGTCGCACGCGAAGTTGGCCGCGGCTGTCGACGCGGGCGTGCTGGCGGGTCAGCTCGCCCCGGTCCCGTTGCCGGACGGGTCCGTGCTCGATGCCGACGAGGGGCTGCGGCGCGGCACCACCGTCGATTCACTCGCCGGCCTGAAGACGGTCTTCAAGGAGGACGGCGTCATCCACGCCGGCAACTCCTCCCAGATCTCCGACGGCGCGGCCGCGCTGCTGATGATGACGTCGGCCAAGGCGAAGGAGCTCGGGCTGACGCCCATCGCCTGCTATCACACGGGCGTCCTGGCCGGCGATGACCCGGTGATGATGCTGTCCGCCCCGATCCCCGCGACCAAGAAGGTGCTCGAACGCTCCGGGCTGTCCCTCGACGACATCGGGGTCTTCGAGGTCAACGAGGCCTTCGCGCCGGTGCCGATGGCCTGGCTCGCCGAGATCGGCGCCGACCCCGCCAAACTCAATCCCAACGGCGGCGCCATCGCCATCGGCCACCCCCTCGGCGGCTCCGGCGCCCGCATCATGACCCAGATGCTCCATCACATGCGCGACAACGGGATCCGCTACGGACTGCAGACGATGTGCGAGGGCGGCGGCATGGCCAACGCCACCATCATCGAACTGCTCTAGGAGGCCGCGTCCGGCTCCCGAATGGGCGAGATCGCGGGTCAGATCGGCTGACCCGCGGTCGACCACATGCAAGGACCCGGAAGGGTATCTTGAGTAGATGGTACCGTCTTCGGTACCATCTAGTGTTGGCTTCTGGTGCGAGGATCCTCGCCGCAACGAGGGCAAATCCCCGCGACATCAGCTACGCGTGAACATCCAGAACGATCACGGAAAGGCGAAGGCACACCAGGTCAGACAGGTCCTGGCCGCCAGCGAGAAGAAGGAGACACGATGACCACAGTCGACATCGAGGTCACCCATTACGGCTATCGCGTGCTGTGGTCACCCGAGGACGCGGAGTTCGTCGGCACGTGTGTCGAATTTCCCTCCCTGTCGTGGCTGGCCCCGACCCAGGACGATGCGCTGAGGGGAATTCGCGACGTGGTCACTGAGGTCGTCGCCGATCTCGGCTCCGACGGTGAGCCCATCCCAGAGCCGCTCGCCACCCGCACCTACTCTGGGAAGTTCAACCTCCGTGTCGGCGCACGGCTCCACCGCAAGCTCGCGATAGCAGCCGCCGAAGAGCATCTCAGCCTCAACCAATACATCGTCCGCCGTCTCAACGACGCCTCGTAGTGGCGCAGGCCTTTGGGCGCCGGCTGACACGTCCTGCAGACCGACTCGACAACGACGAAACCGCGGGCCCAGTGTCGCCGGCCCGCGGTTTCGAGGGTGGCTAGGGACGGGGTCGAACCGTCGACCTTCCGATTTTCAGTTCGAGACGGGCTGTCCCAGAACGTTTTTGGGGGTTCGTTTCGTGCTCACGGCCTCCTCGAATCGTGCGGTGACATCGGGTTCTGTGCGGTGTGCGGTTAGCAAAGTGTTAGCAGCGGGGCGGGTCTGGGCTGTCGTGCCGCCCGGGCCCGGATCCGTGCGGAGGTCACGAAATCACGGAAGTGCAGGTGTCCACAAGAGCCTTGTAGGACGCTTTCGGATGCAAGCCGGCCCGCACCCGATCACGGCCTGGCGGGCGATCCCAGGGAAGGGGAAGACCATGGAGGACAAGATGCTGTACACGCTGAGCGACGTCGCGGCCGCGTTGAGCGTGGGCCGCAGCAAGGTCTACGAACTGGTGCGCTGCGGGGCGCTGCCCTCGGTGCGGATCGGCGGCTCGCGACGGGTCCGCAGTGAGGACCTCGCGACCTACGTCGACTCCCTGGAGCGCGTGTCCGCTGCTCCGCTGGGGGGTGCCCGATGAGCAGCGCCCGCCAGGGTGGTGCGGCGCCGAAGCTGCGCAACGGGGTGATCCGGCGCGGGAACAGCTGGTCCTACGTGATCCGGGTGACCGACAGCGCCGGGATGAGCAAGCCCCGCTGGGTGGGTGGGTTCCCCACTGAGGCCGCGGCCAAACGCGCCCGGGACGAGGCGAGGATCGCCGCCGGCCGGGGTGAGTTCGTCGACCGCAGCACGCTGACCGTGGGGGAGTACCTGGACCGGTGGCTCCTGGCGCACGCCCTCGAAGTCAAGCCCCGCACCCGGGCCGGGTACGAACACCTCATCAACAGATATGTGGCGCCCCGGATCGGGCAGGTCCGGTTGCAGGCGCTGCGCCCGGCGGACCTGAGCACCCTGTACCGGCAGCTCATGGAGTCCGGTGGGCGGGGCGGTAAGCCGCTCTCGGCGCGGTCGGTTGAGTACGTGCACGCGGTGCTGCGCAAGGCGTTCGCCGATGCGGTTCGCAACGACCAGATCCTCACGACCAACCCGGCCGAGCGGGCCAAACGACCCCGCAAGGAGCAGGCTGCCGCAGTCGTCATGTGGACCGCGGACGACCTGGCCTCCTTCCTGACCACAACACAGGGTCACCGGCTGCACGGCTACTTCCGCCTCGCCGCGTACACCGGTGCCCGGCGCGGGGAGCTGATGAACCTGCGCTGGGCGGACGTTCACCTGGGCGACGGACACGGGCAGGGCGCGTTCGTACGCCTACGGGGACCGTGTCGGTCATCAACGGGGTCCGGGTCGAGGGCAGCACCAAGGGTGGGCGCGAACGCACCGTGAGCATCGACCCCGGCACCGCCGCCGTGCTGACCGGCCACCGCCAACGCCAGGACACCGAACGTGACCTCGCCGGGACGTTGTGGGTGGGCGGTGACCACGTCTTCCGGCGCGAGCTCGGCGAACCACTGTTCCCCGACACCCCCACCGCGCTGATGGCCAAGCTGCAACGCCAGCACAACACCAGTGCGGCACAGACCGGCACACCACCGTTGCCGGTGATCCGGCTGCACGACCTGCGCCACTTGCACGCCACCCTGCTCCTCAAGGCCGGCGTGCCGGTGCACGTCGTCGCCGCCAGGCTCGGGCACGCCGACCCGGCCATCACGCTGCGCGTCTATGCCCACGTCCTGGACGACCAAGCAAGCGGCGCCGCCACCACCTTCGAACGCCTCATCAACGGCACGCCCACCGACTCCTAGAGTGACAGCGTCTCGACGCGCGATCGGAAATCCGTCGCACTTCAGAGCTTGATCGCTGTGGACGAGCGCCAACCTTTGTGTCGTTGTCAAGGACGTGGTCCCGACCTTGTTCGGCTGAGTGGCTCAGGCGTCGGCTGCAGCGAGCAGCGCCGCCAAGATTCAGGACTGCGCCGAGCCGTGATCTGGTCGACGTCAGGCGTCGTGTCTCCGGTCGCCAGTTGCGTAGCGATCGTGGTTTGTCACGGGTCCCCGTCCCTTAGCATCGTCATATGACGATAACAACGTCGAACGGTGTTTCTGGTCACTATCAGCCGTCTGAGCGAGCCGCCCTGACCGCAGCGGCCTGCCTGTTCCACGGGTTCTCCGACCGGTCTCGACTGGTGATCGTGCAGCACCTCACGCTTGGCGAGCACCGTGTGGTCGACCTCACCGGGCATCTGGGCCTGGCCCAGTCGACGGTGAGCAAGCACCTGGCCTGCCTGCTGGACTGCGGGATCGTCACGGTGCGCTCGCAGGGCAGGGCGTCGGTGTACGCGCTGGCTCACCCGCAGTCCACGATGGCCCTGCTGGCTGCGGCGGAACAGCTGCTCGCCGCCACCGGCGACGCCGTCTCCCTCTGCCCGCGCTTCGGCGAGCGGGCCAGCACGTGAGCGGCGGTCACACCCACGGCCACGCTGGCGGTGCCCACCGGTGGCGCCTGCAGGTCGCCTTCGGGTTGGTGGCCGGGTTCTTCGTGGTCGAGCTCGTCGCGGGCCTGACGTCCGGCTCGCTCGCACTGCTCTCCGATGCCGGGCACATGGCCGCCGACGTCGTCGCGCTCGGCGCGGCCCTGGTCGCCACCCGGATAGCCACCCGCACGGACACCACTGGTCTGCGCACGTTCGGCTCCTACCGGGCCGAGGTCTTCGCGTCCGGCCTCGCGGTGCTGCTCATGCTCTGGGTGGCGGTGTACATCACCGTCGAGGCCATCGGCCGCATCGGCACCCCCGCGGACGTCTCGTCGGTCCCTTTGCTGGTCGTGGGCAGCATCGGCCTGGTCATCAACGTCATCGCCCTGCTGTTGTTGCGCGGCGGCGCCTCCGACTCCTTGAACGTCAAGGGCGCCTACCTCGAGGTCGTCGCGGACACGGTGGGTTCGGTGGGGGTGATCGTCGCGGGGGTGCTCGTGGCAGCCACCGGTGACGCGTGGTGGGACACTGGCATCGCGCTGGTCATCGCGGTCTTCGTCGCGGTGCGTGCCGTCATCCTGGGCCGCGAGGTCTTGGCGGTCCTTGCCCAGCACGCCCCCTCGGGCATGGCGCCCGACGACGTCAGTGCCGCGCTGGGCGCCATCGCGGGGGTCACGGATGTCCACGACCTGCACCTGTGGACGCTCACGTCGGGGATGAACGTGGCCACCGCGCACCTGATGACGGCCCCCAATGTGGACGCGCACACCGTGCTGGACCAGGCCCGGTCAGTGATGCGATCAGAGTTCGGCGTCGAGCACGCGACGCTCCAGGTCGAACCAGACACTCACACCGGATGCAAAGAGGTCAGCTGGTGACCACCTGGACCGCCATGACCGACCCGGTCCGTCGGGCAACGCTGTTGCGACGCGCTCAACTGCTCGCCTCCGCGTCCGTCGCGTACAACCTCATCGAAGGCGCCATCGCCATCACCGCCGGGAACATCGCTGGCTCGTCCGCACTGGTCGGGTTCGGCCTGGACTCCCTGGTGGAGGTTTCCTCCGGGCTGGTCATCCTGTGGCAGTTCCGTCATGCGCTTCCCGAGTCCCGAGAACGGACCGCGCAACGCCTGATCGCCGTGTCGTTCCTCGCCTTGGCTATGTATCTGACCGTGGACGCCGGGCACGCCCTGCTCACCGGCGCTCAGCCCGAGAACAGCCCCGTCGGCATCGGGCTCGCGTTGCTGTCCCTGGCCGTGATGCCGTTCCTGAGCATGTGGCAACGCCGTACCGGCCGTGAACTCGGCTCTGCATCCGTTCAAGGTGACGGCACCCAAACCCTGCTGTGCACCTATCTGTCCGCGGCCCTCCTCGTCGGGCTCCTCCTGAACGCAACGCTCGGCTGGTCCTGGGCCGACCTCGTCGCCGCCCTCGTCATTGCCGCCGTTGCCGCGAGGGAGGGCCTAGAGAACTGGCGGGGAGAGGCCGACTGCTGCGCGCCCAAGCCTTGAGCGCCGCCCACAGCGAAACTCCCGCACCCGGCGCGAAGGGTAGCTGCGCAGACGCCTGCTGAATGCAGTTACCGACATGGGGCGCAAGGTACAGCCGGAAACGCATTCTCGGTCTTCCGAGATGGCCGACTCATCCGCTTATGCCGCGAGGCGCGTCCGTCGCGCCGATGAGCGCACCTGCAGCAGCTGCAATTTCACGTTGGCCGGGCTGAGCATCGGCACCTGGTCGGATCGATCGCCAGAATGGCCGCATGTCCTCGGGCTGGCCTGTTCCGTAGGGGGGCGTGGTCGCTCTCGCCATCTGAATTGCGCGGGACTGCAGGTGGCCGGTCCAGCAGATCAAGACGTGTCAGCGGGAGGGGTCGAAACGTCGTAGGCGCAGGCTGTTGCTCACGACGAACACCGAGCTGAATGCCATGGCAGCGCCGGCGATCAGGGGGTTGAGCAGCCCGAGCGCGGCCAGGGGGAGGGCGGCGACGTTGTAGGCGAACGCCCAGAACAGGTTGCCCTTGATGGTTCCCAGAGTGGCTCGGGAAAGCCGGATGGCGTCCGGGGCGGCTCGCAGGTCCCCGCTGACCAGGGTGAGGTCGGAGGCCTCGATGGCGACGTCGGTACCGGTGCCCATGGCCAGCCCGAGGTCGGCCTGCGCCAGGGCCGCGGCGTCGTTGACGCCGTCGCCGACCATCGCCACGACCGCTCCTTCGGACTGCAGGCGCTTGACGACGTCGACCTTGTCCGCCGGGAGAACCTCGGCGATGACGTCCTGCGGGTCGATACCGACCTGGCGGGCGACCTCGCGGGCGGCGCGTTCGTTGTCGCCGGTGAGCAGCACCGGGCGCAGCCCGAGTTGCCGCAGGTCCGCGATGGCAGGTCGTGAGCTGTCCTTGACGGTGTCGGACACGACGATGACCGCGCGGATGCTGCCGTCCCAGGCGATCCAGACCGGGGTCCGGCCTTCGGTCTCGGCGACCTCGGCCAGCTGCACCAGGTCCTCGGGGGCGGTCAGCGACCACTGATCGGCGAGCCAGGAGCGGCGACCGGCCTGGGCGGCGTGCCCGTCCACGACGCCGGAGACCCCATTGCCACCGTGCCCGGTGAAATCCTCGACGGTGGCCAGGTCGATGCCGGCCTCGCTGGCGTGCTTGGCGATGGCGCGACCGATGGGGTGCTCGGAGGCGTCCTCGAGGGCACCGGCAAGGGTGAGCACCGTGGCGACGGATTCGCCCGGGGCGGGGTGGACCTGGCGGACGCCCATGTGGCCGGTGGTCACGGTGCCGGTTTTGTCGAGCACGATGGTGTCGACGCGGCGGGTGGACTCCAGGATCTGTGGGCCCTTGATGAGGATGCCGAGCTGTGCGCCGCGGCCGGTGCCGACGAGCAGGGCTGTGGGAGTGGCGAGCCCGAGCGCGCAGGGGCAGGCGATGATCAGGACGGCGACGGCCGCGGTGAAGGCCGCGGTGGCGGAGTGGCCGGTGAGCAGCCAGGCGGCCAGGGTGGCGAGCGAGAGGCCGATGACGATGGGGACGAACACGGCGGAGACACGGTCGGCGAGTCGTTGGACGTCGGCCTTGCCGTTCTGGGCGTCCTCGACGAGGCGGGCCATCTGGGCGAGCTGGGTGTCGGAGCCGACGCGGGTGGCCTGGACGACCAGGCGGCCTCCGGCGTTGACGGTGGCACCGACGACGCTGTCGCCGGCGGCGACCTCGACGGGGACGGGCTCGCCGGTGAGCATGGCGGCGTCGATGGCGGAGGTGCCGCTGATGATCGTGCCGTCGGTCGCGACCTTCTCTCCCGGTCGCACGACGAAGCGGTCGCCGACGGCCAGCTGCGAGACCGGCATCCGGATCTCGACCGGGCCTTGCGGGCTGTCCCGCAGCACGGCGACGTCCTTGGCGCCCATGTCGAGCAGGGCGCGCAACGCGGCACCGGAGGTGCGCTTGGCCGTGGCCTCGAAGTAGCGTCCGGCGATGATGAACGTCGTGACCGCGGCGGCGACCTCGAGGTAGAGGTGGGCTTCCTCGGCTCCGGAGCGGCCGGGGAAGAGGTCGAACGGCATCCGCATGCCGGTCATGCCGGCGTCGGTGAAGAACAGCGCCCACAGCGACCAGAGGTAGGCAGCGCCCACGCCGACCGAGATGAGAGTGTCCATGGTGGCCGCGCCGTGGCGCAGGTTCGCCCAGGCCGCACGATGGAACGGCAAGGCTCCCCACACGACGACGGGGGAGGCCAGGGTCAGGGAGAGCCACTGCCAGTTGTCGAACTGCAGGGCCGGCACCATGGACATCAGGAGCACCGGCACCGTGAGGACGGTCGACACGACCAGGCGCTGGCGCCACGCGGCGGCTTCTTCGTCCTTGGCGCGCTGAGCGGCATCCACCGGGGCGCTGGTGGTGTCCGTGGGGGGCGGGGCAGGCAGGGTCGCTGTGTAGCCGGTGGCCTCGACGGTGGCGACGAGGTCGGCCGGGTCCACATCGGCGGCGAAGCTGACCTTGGCCTTCTCGGTCGCGTAGTTCACCGTGGCCGTGACGCCGGGCATCTTGTTCAGCTTCTTCTCGACCCTCGCGGCGCAGGACGCGCAGGTCATGCCCCCGATGACGAGCTCGACGTCGCGGTCATGCTGCTTCGTGTCGTCCACGTGCGTGGTCATTGCTGTCCTTCCGACCCTGTTCGAGGGTCTGTGCTGCGTTGTCAGGCGGTGGCGAGGTGGTAGTCGCCGGCCTCGTCGAGGGCGGTGGCCACGTCGGTCTCGCTGACCGGGGTGTCACTGGTCACCGTGACGGTTGAGGTGCCTCCGGCGGCGAGGTCGACGGTGACGGCGCTGACGCCGGGGATCTCCTGGATCTCGCTGCTCACGGCGCTCACGCAGTGGCCGCAGGTCATGCCGGTGACGGGAAAGGTCTGGGTGTTCATCTGTTGTCTCCTTCAGGTACTGCTGGTGGGTTTCTGGCTCAGGATCGGACGAGTCGAGCGATGGCGGAGGAGGCCTCGCTCAGCTTCTCCTCGAGGTGGGCGGGGTCGTTCGCGGCGTGGACCATGCAGTGCCGCAGGTGGTCGTCCAGCAGGCCCAGGGCGACGGCTTCGAGGGCTTTGGTGGCCGCGGACACTTGGGTGAGGATGTCGATGCAGTACGTGTCGGCCTCGACCATCCGCTGCAGCCCGCGCACTTGTCCTTCGATGCGGCGCAGCCGCGTGAGGTGGCTGTCCTTGTCGTCGATGTAGCCGGGGATCGTGGCGGGGTGTGGCGCGTGCTCGGTCATGGTGCTCCTTCGCTCACCCCCGTCAACGATACCCCCGGGGGGTGTATTCCTTGGGCCGTGGTCGTCATCCGGAAACGGCGGGTAGGCGGATGCGGAACGTGGCTCCTTGCCCTGGGCCGGCACTGTGTGCGGACAGGCCACCGCCGTGGGCTTCGACCAGGGCGCGGCTGATGGTCAGGCCGATGCCGCTGCCGCTGTTGCCGGGTTGGCGCAGGCGGGCGGGGTCGGCGCGGTAGAACCGCTCGAACACGTGGGGAAGGGCTTCGGCGGTGATGCCATCACCGCTGTCGGCCACCTCCAGCTCCACCCAGTGCTGGTCCGGTCGGGTGGCGCAGAGGCGAACCGACCCACCTGGTGGGGTGTGCCGCAGCGCGTTGTCGAGCAGGTTGGCCAGGACCTGCCCCATCCGTTCGGGGTCCACGTGCACGTCCGGGACCGTGCCGCCCGCCTCGATGCTGAGCCGTACCTGAGCGGCGTCGTAGGCGTCCTGGGCGGCGGCGGCCGCCCTCAGGAGCAGCTGGGGGCTGGTGCGGACGGGGCGTGAGTCCAGCTGGCCCTCCTCGGCGCGTGAGACGGCGCTGATGTCCTCGGCCAGGCGGTGCAGCCGTTGGGTACCGCCGTGCAGCGCCGCGAGGGTTGGCTCGTCGAGGTCGCGCACGCCGTCCTCGAGCGCTTCCAGGTGCGTCTCGATCGTGGCCAGCGGGTTGCGCATCTCGTGGGCGAGGTCGGCCAGGATGCGGCGGCGGGTTCGTTCGACGTCGCCGAGGCGTTCGGCCAGCTCGTTGACGGTGTCGGCGAGCTGGTCGAACTCGGGGCCCAGGCCAGGGCTGGGCACGCGTGCCCCGAACTGTCCCTCGGCGATCCTGGCCGCGGCATGGGACACCTGGGTCGTGGAGCGCTGCACCCGGCGGGTGAAGTGGCCGGTCACCAGCAGGGCCATGAGGACCGAGGTCAGGAGCGCGACCGCGAACGAGATGAGCAGCGCAGAGCCGAACGCTTCTTCGACGTGGGCGGCCTCTGACCCGGAGTGCCCGACACCGGCCTGGGCGAGGTGGTCGTGGAAGATCCCGGGTGCGACGACGGAGGCCACTACCCACGCGGTGAGCGCGCCGGCGAACAGGACCAAGGCCTGAGCGACGAGCAGTCGGGTGGACAGCGGCGCAGTGGTGCGCCGCCTGGCCAGCCAGCTCTGCCCGCTCACTCGCCCGAGCCCATCCGGTAGCCGACACCTCGCACGGTGCGGATGAACCGTGACGCGCTGGCGTCGTCGTCGAGCTTGCGGCGCAGGTGGCCGATGTGGACGTCGACGAGGTGCTCGTCGCCGACCCAGGTCTGCCCCCAGACGGCGTCGATGAGCTGGCGCCTGGTGTAGGCCAGTCGGGGGCGCTCGGACAGCACCGCCAGGACGTCGAACTCGGTGCGGGTCAGGGCGATCGGCTCGTCGCGCAGCCAGACGTCACGCCCGGTGGGGTCGATGGTCAAGGGTCCGAACGCCCTGAAGCCTGCCGTGTCGGGGGCGGGGGTGCCGATGGGGCGGGGGCGGCGGAGCATCGCCCGAAGGCGGGCGACGAGCTCGCGCGGGCTGAAGGGCTTGGTGAGGTAGTCGTCAGCGCCGACCGACAGGCCGACCAAGGTGTCCACCTCATCGGTGCGGGCCGTGAGCATCACCACGTACGCGTCAGAGAACGTCCGCAGCTGCCGACACACCTCGAGGCCGTCCTGGCCGGGCAACCCCAGGTCAAGCACGACGATGTCGGGGTCGACCTCGCGAGCCCTGGCCACGGCATCCAGGCCGTCGTGGCTTAGGTGGACCTCGAAGCCCTCACGTTCGAGGTAGCTGCCGATCACCTTGGCCATCTCGACCTCGTCCTCCACGACGAGGGCCCTGATGGCGACCCGGGGGTTGCGCTCGGCGTCGCCGGGCGCCGACCTGGGGTCGCGGTCAGTGGCGGGCATGCCGTCATCGTCGCAGCCGCGCCCCACCGTTCGCGGCCCACACAGGGTCTGCGGGCACATCTTCAGCGAACCTTCATGGAACCGCGACCGGGCAGCAGGGGCCGGCCGAGGAGGGTGGACCCATCGACCCGACGTGAAGAGGTGAGCACCATGATGTGGGGCAACGGCATGGGATGGGGCGGATGGCTCCTGATGACCCTGACGACGGTGGCCTTCTGGGCCGTGGTCGTCTTCGGAATCGTGGCACTCTTCCGCGGCAGCGGAGGCCCGGGCCCGCGCGACGGAATTCGTGACAGGGATGCCCGGAAGATCCTGGACGAGCGGTTCGCCCGCGGCGAGATCGACGCCGAGGAGTACCGCTCCCGCCAGAGCATCCTGTCCACTCACGGATGAAACCAGGCATCGAGCATCCTCGGACGGGCCTCAACCCGCCACGGTGCGCTGCCACGGCAGGGGCCACCCGTGGTCAGCGCTCCCGCGCTGGCAGCAGCTTCCACCCTTCACGCACGTCCATCAAGAGAATGAGGAACCCGTCATGATCCGCTTCGCCCTGAGGTTCGCCGCCACAGCCGCATCCGTCGCCCTTGGCGTGGTGTTGGCGGCATCGGCATCGGCAGCACCCGCAGATGCCGCGATGTACGGCCAGCACGTGCGCGACTGCGCCCAGTCCATGGGCTTCGACCAGAACCACAACCCGGGCATGCACCGTGGCATCTCGATGTGGGACCCCGCCCACACCTGCTGACACCAACGTGGTGAGGCCGCCGGTGAGATCTCACCGGCGGGCCACAGTCGGCTCGCGAAGCTCACCTGAAGGTGCGGCCCCACTGGGCGGGCGGTGACAAGTCGGCGCATCCGACCGGGGCCCCCTCGCGCCCCCATCACTTTTCTCCGTCGCCGCCGGCTCGAACGGAGTACGGGCCAGTAGCGGCGGCTCGGTCACAACCCGCGAACCCTGAAAGGACGTCCTCCATGAACAACCATGCGATCGACGCTGCCCACGGCGACGTGCACGCCGACCTACCCGCCGCAGGAGGCGGTCTCGCGGCGCAACCGCAGCCAGGTCCTGAGAAGCACGAACGCCCCTGGCGCCACCACCTGCTGATGATGGCCATGTGCCTGCCCATGCTGGTGATCGTCGGCGCCTTGGTCATCACCGGCGTTGCCGGCGCTGGAGCAATCGGATACGCCGTGCTCTGCACCGCGATGATGGCGGCCATGATGATGCTGATGCGGGGAGATCGGCACTGAGCGCACCCCTCGGTGCCAGGGCGACCCGCCGATGGGCTCCGCTGAGTTGTCGGGCCGCGTCCGCAGCTCGAGCATGATCGCGCCGCCCAACCCTCCTTGCGTGCCAGCTGGTGCAGCGTCACGCGCTGCGGGCGGCGTGCCCGGGACAGCCGGCAACTCACACAGCCGGCGGGCGCATCACGAGCACTGGAGCCATCCCCCATGAGGTCGGAGACACCTCGCGGGAATACCCCCAGGGGGTATCAGGTTGGACGGGAAAGAAGCACCTCGGGAACCAGTTGAAAGCGAGTAGAACACCATGAGTCAGACCACGGTTCTGCACGTCGGCGGACTGCACTGGGCCACCAGTGAACACGCCATCGAGTCCATCCTGTCGAGGCGCGAGGGCGTCGAGGCGGTCGAGGCCAACGCCGTCAACCAGAGCGCCACGGTGACCTACGACCCGGACCGGACGTCCGTGGCCGAGCTGGCCGGGTGGGTGCGCGAGTGCGGCTACCACTGCGCTGGCCGTTCCGTTCCCATGCACGTGTGCGAGCCGATGGACGAGGACTCACGGCACGGGGCTGCTCGCACACACGAGCGCCACGCCGATCAGGCGACGCACCCGGCCGCTCACGTTGACGCCACCCACGCGGGACACACGGCTGTCACCACGGCAACGGCTGCGGCTGAGCACTCACCTCACGAGATGATGGGGCACGGCGGCCACGGCGGCATGTCCATGGACGACATGGTCCGCGACATGCGCAACCGGTTCGTCGTGGCCGCGCTGATGACGGTGGGGATCGCCTTGTGGTCGCCGATGGGTCGCGACATGCTCGGCTTCACGGCCCCGGCACCGTTCGGGCTGCGCGACGACGTGTTCGCGCTGCTGCTGAGCCTTCCCGTCGTCTTCTACTCGGCCTGGATCTTCTTCGACGGTGCCTACCGGGCGCTGCGCAACAAGACCCTGGACATGATGGTCCTCGTCGCCGTCGCGGTCTCCGCGGGCTGGTTATACAGCGTCGGCATCACCCTCACCGGTGGCGGCGAGGTGTTCTACGAGGCCGCGGCGATGCTCACGGCATTCGTGCTGCTGGGCCACTGGTCCGAGATGCGGGCCCGTGGCGGGGCGAACGAGGCGGTGCGAGCCCTGATGGACCTGGCCCCGCCGATGGCGACCGTGGTTCGCGACGGTGAGCCGGTCGACGTCCCCACCGCTGAGGTCCTGGTCGGCGACCTGGTCCTCATCCGTCCCGGCGGGAAGGTGCCGGTGGACGGCACCGTCGAGGACGGCACGTCCGAGGTGGATGAGTCGATGGTGACGGGGGAGAGCCTGCCCGTCGCCAAGACGCCGGGCTCGACGGTCATCGGCGCGTCGATCAACACCACCGGGACGCTGCGGGTGCGGGCGACCAAGGTCGGCTCGGACACCGCGCTGGCGCAGATCGTCGCCCTGGTGCAGCAGGCGCAGAACTCCAAGGCCCCCGGGCAGCGCCTGGCCGACCGGGCCGCGTTCTGGCTGGTCCTCGTCGCGCTCTTCGGCGGCCTGCTGACCTTCGCGGTGTGGCTGCTCTCCGGTGCCAGCGTTGAGACCGCTCTGCTGTTCGCCATCACCGTCGTCGTCATCACCTGCCCCGACGCCCTCGGGCTGGCCACCCCGACCGCGATCATGGTCGGCACCGGCCTGGGCGCCCAACGCGGCGTGCTCGTCAAGAACGCCACCGCGCTGGAGGCCTCGGCCCGCATCGACACCGTCGTCATGGACAAGACCGGCACCCTGACCAAGGGCGAGCCGGAGGTCACCGACGTCATCGTCGACGGCATCGACGAGCCCGAGCTGCTCGCCTTGGTCGCCGCGCTCGAGAACGAGTCCGAACACCCCCTCGCTGCCGCCATCGTCGGCTATGCCGCGCAGCGTGGGATCGTGCCCCAGCGTCCCACCGAGTTCCGCAACGTCCCCGGCCACGGCGCCGTCGCCCTGGTGAACGGACGCCGGGTGGTCGTGGGTAACCGCAGGCTGATGGATGACCAGGATGTCGACGTGTCAGCCCTGGCCGCACGTCGCGACGAGCTGGCCTCCAGTGGGCGCACCGCGGTCCTGGTCGCCGTCGACGGCCGGGCCGTCGCAGTCATCGCCCTCGCGGATGCCGTGCGCGACACCTCCGCGGCCGCGGTCGCGGCCCTGCACGAGATGGGCGTACAGGTCGTCATGCTCAGCGGCGACAACGAGGCCACCGCGCGACGCATCGCCGGACAGCTCGGCATCGACACCGTCCTGGCAGAAGTGCTGCCCGGTGACAAGGCCGCCGAGGTGGCCAGGCTCCAGCAGGCCGGCCGCACGGTCGCCATGGTCGGCGACGGCGTCAACGACGCCCCGGCGCTGGCGCAGGCAGACCTCGGAATCGCCATCGGCGCCGGCACCGATGTCGCCATCGAGACCGCCGACGTGGTGCTCATGCGCTCCGACCCCCTGGACGTACCCACGGCGCTGCGCATCGGCAGGGGCACCCTGCGCAAGATGCGCCAGAACCTGTCCTGGGCGGTGGGCTACAACGCGATCGCCCTTCCCATCGCGGCCGGGGTCTTCGCCAGCTGGGGTCTGGTCCTGCGCCCCGAGATGGCCGCCCTGTCCATGTCCGGGTCCAGCGTCATCGTCGCCGTCAACGCCCTGATGCTCAAACGGCTCCGGCTGCCCCGACCTGAGGCAGAGGCGGCAGCCGTCAGCGACGGTCGGGCACCTTCATCGAACCTTCATGAAACCACCGGCTGACCTCCACGGTCCGCCGGACAGGATCGTCCTTTCTGCTCCAGCCCCAGTTCCAGGAGACCTCTCGTGCGTCTGACCTCTCGACTTGCCATCCCCGCCGCGTCCGCCGTCCTCATCCTGGCGCTGAGCGCCTGCGGCTCCAGCGACGACTCCCACAGCACGATGTCCGGTGCAGGCACCACCTCCTCGTCCATGGCTGAGGGCATGACGACCACCGCTACCTCGGGAGACGTGGAGTTCGCGCAGATGATGATCCCGCACCACGAACAGGCCGTGGAGATGGCCGACGTTGCCCTGGAGAACGACACGGCATCGCAGGACGTCAAGGCGCTGGCCGCCCAGATCAAGGCAGCCCAGGATCCCGAGATCCAGACCATGAAGGGGTGGCTCGCCCAGTGGGGGGCCTCGGAGAGCTCAGGCCAGATGGATCACGGCGGGATGATGAGCGACGACGACATGAGCTCACTGATGGGCGCCTCCGGCCCCGAATTCAACCAGATGTGGCTGACGATGATGATCGAGCACCACGAGGGCGCCGTCGAGATGGCTCAGGACGTGCTGGCCACCACGTCCAACCCTGAGGTGGAGAAGCTGGCCACGGCGGTCGTGGAAGGTCAGGAGAAGGAGATCACCACCATGAAGGGGATGCTCGGCTGACCATGCGTGAGCGACTCTCCCTGTCACGACCACTCAGCCTGCTCGTCGCGGTGATCTCCATCGGACTCGTGGCGGCGTGCTCCTCCGCCTCTCCTGAACCGACCCCAGACCCCGTGGCCGCCACCAGCGACCCAGTGGGCGGAACGCCGACGCCGCAACCCGTGGCACCGTCAGCCAGCCCGGGTGCCGAAGAGCTCAGGCTTCCGAGCGCGCACGTCCATGCAATCGCCCGTGACCCCGGCAGCGGCAAGGTGGTCGTGGCCGCACACGACGGGCTGTACGTCTACGACGGGGCGACCCCGCAGCGGGTTGGACCCGTCATCGACCTCATGGGGTTCACCGTGGCCGGACCCGGCCATTACTTCGCCTCCGGGCACCCCGGGACTGCGACCGACCTGCCGCAACCGGTCGGGCTCATCGAGTCACGCGATGGCGGGACGACGTGGACCGTCCTGTCCCGCGGAGGCGGGTCCGACTTTCATGCCCTGACCACCGCAGGCAGCACCGTCGTCGGGTTCGACGGCGTCCTGCGCAGCACTGCCGACGGCCGGACCTGGCGCGAGGGGAACCTCGAAGCCCAACCCCGGACGCTGGCCGGCTCACGCGACGGGGCCACGGTTCTCGCGACCACGTCTGAGGGGCTGGTGCACTCCACCGACGCCGGACTCAGCTGGCGCTGGATGGACCAGGCGCCACTGCTGCTGATGGTGGCCTTCGGTGACGGCGACACCGTCGCCGGTCTCACACCGGACGGACAGGTCCACACCAGCACCGACGCCGGAGGAACATGGCGGGCGACCGACCTTCTCGCACCCGACGCGCAGGCACTCTACGTCTCAGGCGAGGGCGAGGACCTGGAGATCCTCGTGGCCACGGGACAGTCCCTCATGGCATCGACCGGCGACAAGCCATTTGCGGTACTGATGTCGGGCCTTCAGTAACCACACACTGCTGGTGGCGCGACTGGTGATTCGAAAGCGCTGGCATCCTGCTCGGAGATCCCCGCGACTCGTCCAAGAGGGGGCCGTGGCGCGACGGATCGAACCGCTTGGATGACATTCATCACGGCATTAACCGGCTGGGCGCGGCTGCGCACAATGCTGGGTGTCGGGGGCAGGGTAGGCGTGTACGACGGCTGAGCTGAGTTTGGGTACGGCGCCGACCAGGACTTTCTCAGCGCGGTGCGCGATGCCGTGGGCGTCAGCGAGGCTGGTCTGCGGGTCGACCTCGAGGTCGGCGTCGGCCTGGATCTCGTGGCCGATCCAGCGCATCCGCACTCGGCGGACACCGGTGACGCCGGGTGCCGCGGCCAGCGCGTCCTCGGCCCGACCCACCAGTTCTGCTAAGGATGCGCTGATGAAAGGACCATTCCGGGCGTGGTTGGTCGGGACCGCCAGGTTTGGGGTCGCGTGCGCGCTCTGGACCTGGGCCGATCGGCCCATGTGGGCGTGTGCGGGGCGGTTGAGGGCAGGCTGACGCCTGGCCGTCAACCCATCAGGGCGACGGCACGTGCCCGCATCAACCAGTTCGCTGAGGCGAACAACACGTTGAGGTGGTTGAGGTTCTTCGCGATCCCGCGGTAGCGGGTCTTGGTGAACCCGAAGTCGCGTTTGACGATGAGGAACGGGTGCTCGACCTTGGCCCGCACCGACGCCTGGCGTGATGCCACGGCGCGGTCATGCTCGGGCATCGTCTTGAGCACCCCTTTACGTGGGGCGATCTTCCACGTGATTCGTGACAGGTCTTCGTTCTCGGCGATCTCGGGCCGCTTGGCTGCTCCTTGGTACCCGGCGTCGGCGTACACAACCTCGTCATCGGCGCGCACCAGGTGCACCGCCTCGTCCAGGTCATGAACGTTCGCCGCGGTCGCCGTCACCGAATGGACGTACCCGGTCCCGGCATCAGCGCCGATGTGGGCCTTCATCCCGAAGAACCACTGGTTGCCCTTCTTCGTCTGATGCATCGCCGGGTCGCGGGTGCCGGTGGCGTTCTTCGTTGACGACGGCGCCGCGATGATCGTGGCGTCGATGATGGACCCGCCCCGCATGACCCAGCCCTGCTGCGCGAACACCTCGTTCTGGGCCGCCAGCAACTTCTCGCCGAGCTGGTGCTCCTCCAACAAGTGCCGGAAGTGCAGCAGCGTCGTGGCGTCCGGGACCTGCTCGACCGCGAAGTCCAACCCCATGAACCGGCGCATCGCGTACGAGTCGTACACCGCGTCCTCCACGCCCTCATCGGAGAGGGAGAACCACACCTGCAGCAGGTACATCCGCAGCATCGTCTCCACCGGCTTGGCCTTACGGCCCCGCTTACCCGCACGATCCGCGTAGTAGAACGGCTCGATCACCGCTACCCACGACGCCCACGGGATCGTGGCGTCCATCGCTTCCAAGAACTTCTCCCGACGCGACACACGCCGCCGGTTGCCGTACTCGATGTCCGTGAAACTGGGCTGATCGATGTCCACGCCCCATCATCCCGAGCCCCCGCCCACCGGACCAGACACCACCCCGACCACCCAAGAAAATCAGCGATTCCCTAGGTCCGCGCCGGGTGAGCGCGCCCGCGAAAGGGGCGCGGACGGCATCCGATGAAGGCGGTTCAGCGGCCTCAGGGGGTCCGGTTGCGTGTCGGGGGTCGAGACAGCCCCCCTTTTCGCGGGAAAAGTGCCTCCACGGGCCTCTCTGAGGCATCCTGTGTCGTTCTCGGGCGGTAGACTGGAGGCTGATTTCGCGCCCAAGGCGTCTGACGCCCTTGGGCGCGCGCCATGTGTCCCGCCGGGCGTGTCCGACGGGGCCAGCCGATGAATGGAGACCCGTGGCGGACCAGCAGTCAGAGAGCACCCCTGAGGGCGCCGAGCCGACCGATCCGACTGAGGTGACGGCGCAGAGCGAGGCCCCGACCTCGACCGGCGAGTCCTACGACGCCGGCTCGATCACCGTGCTCGAGGGCCTGGAGGCGGTGCGCAAGCGCCCCGGCATGTACATCGGGTCCACCGGCGAGCGCGGCCTGCACCACCTCGTGTGGGAGATCGTCGACAACGCCGTGGACGAGGCCCTGGCCGGGTACGCCGACACCATCGACGTCACGCTCATGGAGAACGGGGCGGTGCGCGTCAAGGACAACGGGCGCGGCATCCCCACCGACATGCACCCGACCGAGGGCGTGAGCGCCGTCGAGCTGGTGCTCACCCAGCTGCACGCCGGCGGCAAGTTCGGCGGTGGCGGGTACAAGGTCTCCGGTGGTCTGCACGGCGTCGGCTCCTCGGTCGTCAACGCGCTGTCGACCCGCCTCGACGTGTGCGTGCGCCAGAAGGGGCACGCGTTCCGGATGTCGTTCGACCACGGTGTGCCCGTCGCTCCGCTGGAGATGATGGAGGAGACCGACCGCACCGGCACCACCATCACCTACTGGGCCAACCCCGAGATCTTCGAGACGGTCACCTACGACTACGAGACGATCCGCGCCCGCTTTCAGCAGATGGCCTTCCTCAACAAGGGCCTGACGATCAACCTGGTCGACGAGCGCGTGGTGGCCACGGCATCCGCCGACGGTGAGCCCGACCTCGACGGCGTCGACGCCGACATCGCGCTCGTGCAGGACGACGAGGATGCCGGGGCGGGCGGGGAGGTCAAGCAGACCACCGCGCGCTCGGTGAGCTACCGCTACGAGAACGGCCTGGTCGACTACGTCAACCACCTTGTGTCGTCGAAGAAGACCGAGAAGGTGCACGACGACGTCATCTCCATCGAGGTCGAGGACGTCGAGCGCAGCCTCTCGCTCGAGCTCGCCATGCAGTGGACCACCTCCTACTCGGAGTCGGTGCACACCTACGCGAACACGATCAACACCCACGAGGGCGGCACCCACGAGGAGGGCTTCCGCGCGGCGATGACCAAGCTCGTCAACGACTTCGCGCGCAAGCAGAACCAGCTCAAGGACAAGGACGACAACCTCACCGGTGACGACGTGCGCGAGGGGCTGACCGCGGTCATCTCGGTCAAGCTCGGCGAGCCGCAGTTCGAGGGTCAGACCAAGACCAAGCTCGGCAACTCCGAGGTCAAGGGCTTCGTGCAGCGGGCCATGACCGACGAGTTCGGAGCCTGGCTGGACAGCCACCCGAACGAGGGCCGCGAGATCGTCCGCAAGGCGATCCAGGCCTCGGCCGCACGCCTGGCTGCCCGCAAGGCGCGCGAGGCCACCCGCAAGCGGGTGCTGGAGTCGGGCGGTCTGCCCGGAAAGCTGCGTGACTGCCAGGCAAAGGACCCGTCGGTGTCCGAGGTGTTCATCGTCGAGGGTGACTCGGCCGGTGGGTCGGCGGTGCGTGGGCGCAACCCGCACAACCAGGCGATCCTGCCGATCCGCGGCAAGATCCTCAACGTCGAGCGGGCCCGGCTCGACAAGGCCCTGGGCAACCAGGAGGTCCAGGCCCTGATCTCGGCGTTCGGAACCGGCATCGGTGAGGACTTCGACATCGAGAAGGCCAGGTACCACAAGATCGTGCTGATGGCCGATGCCGACGTCGACGGCATGCACATCCGCACGCTGCTGCTGACCCTGCTGTTCCGGTTCATGAAGCCGCTCATCGAGGCCGGCTACGTCTACCTCGCGCAGCCACCGCTGTTCCGCCTGAAGTGGAGCAACGCCCCGCACCAGTTCGCGTTCACCGACCGCGAGCGCGACGCGATGATCGCCGACGGTCAGAGCAAGGGCTGGCGCCTGCCCAAGGACAACCCGATCCAGCGGTACAAGGGTCTGGGTGAGATGGACTACCAGGAGCTGTGGGAGACCACGATGGACCCGGCCGAGCGGGTGCTGCTCCAGGTCACCCTCGACGACGCCGCGGCGGCCGACGAGATCTTCTCGATCCTCATGGGTGAGGACGTCGAGTCCCGCCGCGGGTTCATCCAGCGCAACGCGCGCGACGTCCGCTTCCTCGACATCTGACCCCGGCTCACCTCACCCCCGGCCGCCTCAACTTCCCGCCCGATGCCGAAAGGTTCACCTTCGCCCCGGAACGAAACCCCGGCGAACATGAACCTTCCGGTGCGAAGCACCACCAGCACGAAGGAACACGATGACTGAGCAGCCCCCGATCGACTCCGACCGCACGGAGCCGATCGACCTCAACACCGAGATGCAGCGCAGCTACATCGAGTACGCCATGAGCGTCATCGTCAGCCGCGCGCTGCCCGACGTGCGTGATGGCCTCAAGCCCGTGCACCGCCGCGTCGTCTACGCGATGTACGACGGTGGCTACCGGCCCGACCGCGGATTCAACAAGTGCAGCCGCGTCGTCGGCGAGGTCATGGGGCAGTACCACCCGCACGGTGACGCCTCCATCTACGACGCGCTCGTGCGCCTCGTGCAGGACTGGAGCATGCGCTACCCGCTGGTGCAGGGCCAGGGCAACTTCGGCTCTCCCGGTGACGACCCGGCCGCCGCCCCGCGGTACACCGAGTGCCGCATGGCGCCGCTGGCCATGGAGATGGTGCGCGACATCGACGAGGACACCGTCGAGTTCCGCCCCAACTACGACGGCAAGACCCTCGAGCCGGTCGTGCTGCCCAGCCGCTTCCCGAACCTGCTCGTCAACGGCAGCTCCGGCATCGCGGTCGGCATGGCCACGAACATCCCGCCGCACAACCTGCGCGAGGTCGCCGCGGCCGCCGAGTGGGTGCTCGCCCACCCCGACGCCACCCGCGAGGAGACTCTCGCCGCGGTCATGACCGAGATCAAGGGCCCCGACTTCCCCACCGGTGCGCTCATCATGGGCACCCGCGGCATCGAGGACGCCTACCGCACGGGCCGTGGCTCGATCATCATGCGCGCGGTCGTGCAGGTCGAGGAGATCCAGGGCCGGCAGTGCCTGGTCATCACCGAGCTGCCCTACCAGGTCAACCCCGACAGCCTCGCGCAGAAGATCGCCGAGCACGTCAAGGACGGGCGCCTGTCCGGCATCGCCGACATCCGCGACGAGACCTCGGGCCGCACCGGCCAGCGCCTGGTCATCGTGCTCAAGCGCGACGCGGTCGCCAAGGTGGTGCTGAACAACCTCTACAAGCACACCCAGCTGCAGACGAACTTCGGCGCGAACATGCTGGCGCTCGTCGACGGGGTGCCGCGCACGCTGCCGATCGACGCGTTCATCCGGCACTGGGTCGAGCACCAGATCGACGTCATCCAGCGCCGCACGGCATACCGGCTGCGCAAGGCCGAGGAGCGCATCCACATCCTGCGCGGGCTGCTGAAGGCGCTCGACGCGCTGGACGAGGTCATCGCGCTGATCCGGCGCTCGCCGACGGTGGATGCCGCCCGCACCGGTCTCATGGAGCTGCTCACCATCGATGAGATCCAGGCCCAGGCGATCCTGGACATGCAGCTTCGGCGCCTCGCGGCGCTGGAGCGCCAGAAGATCATCGACGACCACGACGAGCTCGAGGCGATGATCCTCGACTACACCGACATCCTCGCCAAGCCCGGTCGCCAGCGCGACATCATCTCCGAGGAGCTCGCCGAGATCGTGCGGCGCTTCGGGGACGACCGGCGCACGCAGGTGCTGCCGTTCGACGGGGACATGTCGATGGAGGACCTCATCCCCGAGGAGGACGTCGTCGTGACGATCACCCGCGGTGGCTACGCCAAGCGCACCCGGGTCGACGCGTACCGCAGCCAGCGGCGCGGCGGCAAGGGTGTGCGTGGGGCGTCGCTGCGCGGCGAGGACATGGTCGACCACTTCTTCACGACGACCTCGCACCACTGGCTGCTGTTCTTCACCAACCTCGGCCGCGTCTACCGCGCCAAGGCGTATGAACTGCCGGATGCCGGTCGTGACAGCAAGGGTCAGCACGTCGCCAACGTCATGGCCTTCCAGCCCGGGGAGAAGATCGCCCAGGTGCTGGCGGTGCGCGACTACTCCAGCGGGGCCTACCTCGTGCTTGCCACGAAGAGCGGGCTGGTCAAGAAGACCCGCCTCGGTGAGTACGACAGCCCGCGCAGCGGCGGCCTCATCGCCGTGAACCTGCGCGACGGTGACGAGCTCGTCGGGGCCGGCCTGGCCGAGGCCACCGACGATCTGCTGCTCGTCTCCCGCAAGGGCCAGTCAGTGCGCTTCCACGCCGACGACGCGACGCTGCGCCCGATGGGCCGCGCCACCTCCGGCGTCACCGGCATGAAGTTCCGCGGCGACGACTCGTTGCTGTCGATGTCGGTCGTCGAGGCCGGCACCGACCCCGATGTGTTCGTCGTGTTCGAGTCGGGCCTGGCCAAGCGCTCGAAGGCCTCGGAGTGGAACGTCAAGGGTCGAGCCATCCTCGGGGTGGCCGTCGCCAAGCTCAGCGACAAGGGCGGCGACCTCGTCGGGGCCCTGACCGTCGAGGAGGACGACGAGGTGCTCGTCATCTTCGAGAAGGGCAACATCGTCCGTTCGCGGGTCGACGAGGTGCGCCTCACCGGCCGCAACACCATGGGCGTGCAGTTCGCCAAGGCCGGCCGGGGTGACTCGATCGTCGCCGTGGCCCGCAACCCCGAGCGCGAGGTCGACGAGGATGCCGTACCGTCGAGCACGGACTCGGATTCGGACTCGGATGGGGACTCAACAGGAGGCAGTGAGTGAGCAATAGCGAGGCCGTCACGGGGGCGTCCGCTAACATCTCGACGGTGACGACCACGCCCGCTCCGCGACCGGCATCCGCACGTCGCGTGCGCCTCACGGTGTCGCGTGTCGACCCGTGGTCGGCGATGAAGGTGTCGTTCCTGCTGTCGGTGGCCCTTGGCATCGCCATGGTCGTCATGGTGTTCGTGCTGTGGACGATCCTGGCCGGCATGGGCGTCTTCGACCAGGTCAACGGGGTCGTCGGCGAGATCGTGCAGGACCGCAACCAGCGCTTCGACATCCTCGACTTCGTCGGCCTCGGGCGGGTGCTGTCGCTGTCGATCGTCATCGCGGTCATCGACGTCATCCTCATCACGGCCATCGCGACCCTGGCGGCGTTCCTCTACAACGTCTCCAGCGCGCTCGTCGGTGGTCTGCAGCTGACGCTCACCGACGACTGAGGTTTCGCTCGCCGGTCGGGTGTCTCGTCGGGTGTCTCGTCGCGGGCGCCCGTTTTGAGTGCGGGGGTGGTGGTGAGGTAGCCTCGTGCACCGCGCCACCTTGCATGAGGTGCGCAACCGATCGCGGTGCACGGGCCTATAGCTCAGACGGTTAGAGCGCTTCCCTGATAAGGAAGAGGCCACAGGTTCAAGTCCTGTTAGGCCCACCACCCGATCTCCAGTTCAAGGTGGTGAACCCGTGAAGAAGCTCCTTCTCCTCGTGGCGACTGCGGTCGGTGCGCTGGCGATCCAGAAGCAGATGAAGGCCAAGCAGGCCGAGAACAAGCTCTGGGCCGAGGCCACGGACACCCCGGCGAACTAACACTTCGGATGCCGTCCGGCTCGCATTCCCGTGTAGGTGGGTCGGGCTCGGTGCCTGAGGGGCCATGGCGCAATTGGTAGCGCACCTGCTTTGCAAGCAGGGGGTTAGGGGTTCGAGTCCCCTTGGCTCCACCGCAGGTCAGAGGCCCTTCCCGCTCGTCGGGAGGGGCCTCTTTCGCGTCCGTACCCCACGAAAGTACTGCAGTGGCCCTGAGGTCGATCTCCAGCACCAAGCCTAACGCCTGACTGGCTGACTGTCTGGCTGGTCGTCGGCTGACCCCGTGGAGCGCTCCACAAGTCCGTGGCGCGTCCCCGCTAAACGTTCGAGGTGCGCGCCTCGACTACGCGCTGCAGGTAGTTTCGAAGTTGGGAGGCGGGAGTGCAGTGGACACGCGAAAGCAGGTCGGCAGGTGAGTGGCGGTACAAGCGCCAGCGAAGACAGCGATGAAGACGGTTCGCACGCAGGCGCAGATCCGAGGGATTTCGAGGCTGTCTACGCGGACCAGGCCGACAGACTGCACGCGTACGCGGCCTCACTCCTGCGCGGCGCCGGCTTGGTAGCACACACCCAAGACGTCGTCCAAGAAGCCATCATCGGGCTTTGGAAGAGGTACAGAAGGACCCGCCAGGCGCCGGGCAACTGGACCGCAGTCATGATGAAGGAAGTGAAGTACCGAGCCCTGGACCTCATCAAGCTGGCCGACGTGAGGCATGCCGGTTTCAGCATGGATGACGATGACTCCAGGTTCGAGCCGGCCGCGGCCGGCGACTTCGCCGCAGATCATGCTGCGTCCGGTCCGGTGCGTGCCGCGTTCAACGCACTGGACGATCAACAGCGGGACGTGCTTTACCGGATCTTCTACGAAGACCAGACTCAGGCTCAGGTCGCGAGAGACCTGGGGCTGAGTCCGGGCCGCATCACCCAAATCAAACAGGCTGCGCTCGTCGAGATAGCTGCAGCTGTTGACGGCGATTGAAGGAGGTGAAGACATGACCAACGCACATGACGACCCCTACAGCGAGGTTCTGCAGCAGCTTCTTGAGCTCCCTCCGGGTTCGGAGCGTGATCGGCTCTTGGAGTCACTGCACGCAGAGACCCCCGGCAGCGCATTCCGAGACATGTACCTCGACGCCAAGCGCGTGCTCAGTGCTGCCGACGCTCTCTGGGCAGATGGCCACAGGGCGCCGACACTCGAGGACGACCCCATTGCGGCGGTGCTCGGCCTTGTTCCGGACGACAACCTCCTTCTTGACCCGCGCGCGCTAAAACGTGCCCGAGAGGCCGCTCGTCTGCGTCCGACGGCGTTCGCCGAGGCCCTCAACCAGCGCGGTTGGAAGGTCAGCACGCGCGACGTCTTCGACTGGGAAGTCAAAGCAGTATCCCCCGCACCCCCGGCGCTTGTGCGCGCCGCTGCGGAGGTACTCCGCGTGGATCCGGATCGCGTGACGAGGCATACACCCCAGGACGCTGCAACGAAGGCACCAGAAGTGGTTCGGGTCGCAAACGAGGTAGCCGACTCGCCGCGGTTCGCGGAGCTCGTGGCACGTTTCGCCAAGCTGGAAGGCATGTCCGCTCGAATGGCGCACTCCGCTCTCCGTGCCCGGGTGGTCGCCACCGTTCACCGCGGCGACCACCCCGACGCAGACCAGATGCTCGTCTCCCTCGAGGTGCTCATCCAGGCTCTGGAAGATGCCGACAGCGACTGATCCCTAACCGATGACTCGGGCACCCACAACCCTCGAGGAGTGCGTCGAACTAGCGTTCGGCGCACTCCCCGAGGATGTCCGAACATGGTTTCCCGAGAACCCGACCGCCGCTCTCACTGCCGGTCTCGGTCTTCGAGTCAGCCCAGCCGACCACCTCACCGAACGCGCTGACGGAGGCAGCTGCGACGGCATGTCCTTCCTCGATGACGGTGTCATCCTGTACGCCCCAACTGGTAACCGACGAGAGAACTTCACGCTGGCCCACGAACTCGGCCACTGGCTCGTCGACCAAACGGACGCCATTTACGACTGGCTCTCTGCTCAACCTGAACCTCCGGTGGCCCTCGAGACCTTGTGCGATCGGGTGGCGCAACGCCTGCTGCTGCCCATCGAGAACATCCGAGCTGTCGTCGGGGCTGGCCCGGTTGAGGCCCGGCACGTAGCCGACTTGTACGACCGGAGTCTCGCCAGTTGGCCGGTCTGCGCCATCGCGCTCGCCGCCCAACTGCGCGGCCTCGGCGCAGTCATCATCACCGACCCCGTCGACCACTCCGTCGAGTACGCCTCTATCCACCCCGATCCCGAGCAAGGCTGGCCCAAAGTACATCCATGGCCCGGACAGCCCATCCCCGCCGGCCACCCGCTGCGCACCCTCGGCGAAGGCGGTAGTAGCCGCCGTCGGTCCTTCTGGACCACACCTTGGGGCCACCGTGAGATCTACTACCTCGACGCTGTGGTCAACTCTCGCAGGGCCATCGCCATTCTCGCGGATACCGACCTGTGGCATACCGAGCTCTTCCACCCAGTCGTGCAACGCGAGTTCCGCGATCAGACAGAACGCGAGGTCACCTGCTGCGGCCGAACGCACTCGGTCCGCAGCTACCCCTGCCCCAACTGCCATACGCCGTTCTGCCCCAGTTGCGGGAAGTGCCGCTGCGACCGCCAGGCAGCCGCCGAGGATCGCTGCCGAGGACGCTGCGGACTCCAATACCTCCCTCACCTACTCGAAGACGGGCTCTGCGAAGAGTGCCGCTAAACATTCCTACCCCCTGCCTCGACTACTGGTCAGGAGGATGCCGAGCCTGTGCTCGACGGCTCCCGGGCAGGAGGTGAAGGAACGAATGGCCAAGAACACCGGACGCGGATACCGCGTCGGCGCCGTCAAGGGCCGCAGCGAGTTCAAGGTGGGCAACACCTGGTTCAAGCGCGACACCGCAACGGGCCGCATCGTCAACGGCAGCGGGAACCAGCACAAGGGCGTCCGTAACGAGAAGTGACACCTAGGTGGTCGGGCACCCTACGGTGCCCGACCACCTGCCACCCATGACCCATGCCAAGTGGCGGGCCGGCTCACCTCAACGTCTGGCGACGTCACAACTACGACACAAGAAGGGAGGACCAAACGAATGAACATGCAGCCAGTGACTTCCACCAACGTCGCAGCTGTCGGCTACGACCCCGCGACCCGCACGATGCGCGTGGCCTTTCAGAGCGGCGGTCTCTACGACTACTACAACGTCGACCTCGCCCTGTTCGAGCAGATGCTCCAGCCGTTCCCATGGCGTCGCATCGGCCAGTTGGTCAAGAGCCACGGGTACCGCCGCGTCGCAGCGTAGTCATCCTCGACCTCGCGCCTGACGAAGAGGAGCGGCAGCGATCGGGCTCGGTCGTCACGGACGACCCAGCCCGCCTCTCCGTCTCTCACAATTGCGGCCGTATATCTGCGGCAGCCCAGTTGCCGAAGGCGTCGTCAGTGCGTCTTAGACGCCGTGCTATGGGCCTTCACTGGCGTGACTAACGACTCGGCATTTCCCCTCGACCTGAATGTGCTGACCCTGGCTATTCGGGCTTGGGGAGAAGGTTGACCTTGTCGCAAGCGCGAACTACCGGTGCCGTATCTAGACCAAAGTACGACGTCGTCACCCACCACGACTGCTGATATGCGTGGATGGCGGCCTGATAGATCATGTACTCCCGCCGCATGTCTGCAGATCCGAACTTGTGCAGGAGGTCCTCTCCGCTGTTGCCAGCAGGCTGCAAGGTCTCGAGCGCCGTGTATGGCGTTGGGTGCGTGGCATCGGAAAGGAATGCGTACATCGGCGTGTACCAGTCCTCGACCCCCATTCCAGCGGCGACGTGCTTCAAGCCGCCGCTCAGGCCGGGAATGTGCTGGCCGCGAATTGTGATGACTCCGTCGTCATTCTCGACCTCGCTGGGGTAGAAACGCTTCGGGATCTCGACCTGACGGATGCGCTTCTTCGTCTCTACCAATCGCTCAAGTGTGTTCTCATTGCCCCCCATCCACCCCTTGGCGGTGGTGACCTGCCGGGTGGCGTTCTCTAGACGCATCATCCACACCCGCGCTGCGAGGTCCCGCGACTCGGTCAGCCGTGGATCGATGAGCCAGAACGTCCGTCCTGCTGACTCAACTATGGAGCGTGCAAGGGGCGCGAGCGGGAAGATCACATGGCGCGATCGCAGCAGAACGCTGATGCCCTCGAGGTGTTGACCCGATACTGCAAGCATCAGCGTGGCCAAGCGGCCCGCCGATTCAGCCTCTGAGCCATCCCACGATCCGAGGGGGCCGTACTTCCGCCGCAATCGCGCTCGCACGAACTCCAACGTCGACTCGGGATGGGGAACCCACTGGTGGCCACCACCCATCAAGTCCCACTGGGTATCCAGCAGGCTGTCTACGTGATCGGCCCACGCGTCCAGCATCTCTGCGGCGCGGTCGCTTGCCTCTGTCTTCGGTCTCATAAGAGGTCAATCGTGCCCTCCGTCGGTGAGGCAGCGCACTTGGGCCCGCTGACGCGTCGCTACACCCGGCCGCCGACGCCCAGGATCTGCAAGGCATATGGCGCTCTGCAGGATGACCCTCAGGGGGTCACTTGGCAGCCGGCTGAGACAACCCATGGCGAATCGTGAATCATGACCGTATGAGACGGACGATTGCTCAGTTCATGTGGGGTTTCCAGCCGCACTTCCGTAGAGGCATGGAGCACGTAGCGCGAGACGTCTTTCAGCAGGTTGGTCTCGGCCTCGGCGCACGGGCGTTCCTGGTTGGCTTCACCGATGACGCCGAACGGCCGTTCCCTGTGTGCTTCGAGCCGGAGCATGACGACATGGCGACGGTCGACCTGTCGTCGGTGGCCACCCGGGCGCGGCGGAGGTACGAGGAGAGCGACGAGTCGCGGATGAAATACGGCAGTCGTCGTCACCATGAGCGGATCCATCGGGGATACCTGGATTCCTTCCGTGCCGAGGCAGTGCGCGATGCGCTGGCGAGCTCTGCCCAGGGCAGTGGGCTGACGTTCTTCGTGGGGGCGTCGGCGCTCGTCGAGGGGGTATACGAGGTTCATCCGGTTGTTGCTGTGCCGACGACACGATGGGATGCGAAGCCAGCCCTGAGCAAGACGCAGATCGACCGTTACCCGGTCGTCCCATCGTTCCAGCACTCGCTTATGCGGGAACTGCTGAACGCTGCCACCACCGACCTCGGTCGCGTGTCTGCGCCAGAGCAGTTCTCGTACGAGTGGTCGGACCGTTCCGAGCTCATTCGGAAAGCTGCGCGCGCCTTCGTTGAGTCGGTGTCGCTCTTCAGCGGATATGAGTACCCCTCCGATCTGGCTTTTGCACTCGATGAGATCTCGGCACAGCCGTACGAGGGCCGCTCTGGTTCGGGCGGGCTCCTGCTCGCCTCCAGGGAGAATCCAAACGTGGAGCCTGTCGTTGAATTTGTGACGCCGATCCGGGTGTCGGAAACGCGTTCGATGCGCAAGGCGCTGGAGATGGCGGGGCCACAGCACCAACTACTCTGTGATGGTGAGAAGGTGGTGGGTCTCGCGCGCCTACGCGAGACCTATGAGCCCGCGGAGGAGAACGCATTTGCGTTCACCGTGATGTCGCGGGGCGTTTGGGAATTGAGCCATAACCACGTGCCATTGCTTCGCGTATCGAACACGCGGCCCTCACTGCCGCAGCCACGGCTGGACGCCGAGCACTTCAAGTCCGTGGCATGCCGGGTGTTCACCGAGATTGGCGAGTCCGAGGCTGAAGTTCTGTGGAGCCTCACTGAGGCCGCATCCAACGCTTCGCATGGAACGATGGTTGTGGTCCACCGGAATGCCAGCGACGAAGCGGGGCGTCTTGCGCCGCAGGCGCAGCAAATTCGACCGAAACTCCTTGACGCGAGAATTCTGGCGACCGTGACGAACATCGACGGTGCCGTGATGGTCGATCCGACCGGAGCGTGTCACGCGGTGGGCGTCATCCTCGATGGGCACGCTTCTGGAAAGGGCGACTCAAGCCGTGGTGCTCGATTCAATTCCGCTGTTCGCTACCACGACACCCAAAGTGGCAACTGTCTCGTGATCATCGTGAGTGAAGACGGAATGGTGAATCTCCTGCCGAACCTTCGACGGCAGGCGTCCCGTCGTTCGGTCGAGGCAGTGGTGATGCAGCTAGAAAAGTCGCTGACCGAGGACCCTGACTACGAGGTCTTCTTCCGACACTGGCGGCACCTCGAGTCCCTCGCGTTCTACCTGACGGCAGAGCAGTGCGACCGAATCAATGCAGCGCGCAGGGGACTCGAAGAGCACCGGGCCCGACCGCACCCGGATGATCATGGCCACGGCGAGGGTCTGGTCGGAGGCATAACCCACGTTGGGTGGGATCCATTCGTACCGGACCCGGAGATGAACTCGAGCTACTTCCTCGACGTGGAGTAGATCTGGCGCCACGGTGGATGATCCATTTGGTCATATCCCAGAGAGCTCGCTTCCGAGTCGCCTCAGCGCGTCGCGGGTTGACGTCGACGAGACCTGGGAGTAGATCTCCATCGTGAGTGCGATGCGGCTGTGGCGTAGGACGGCCATTGCCACGCGCGGGTGGACGTCGAGGGCAACAAGGAGACTGGCGCAGGTCCGCCGAGTCGAGTGGATGGGGACGACCGGCACGCCGGCTTTCGCGGCCCTCAGCTTGAAGTCGCGGTGGAAGTTGCGTGGGTCGACCGGATCTCCAAGCCGGGTCGTGAAGACCAAGCCGCAGTCGCCCCACATGTCGCCGGCCGCGAGCCGTCGCCTGGCCTCCTCGACCCGATGCCGCTCGAGTGCCCGCACCGCGATCTCCGGCAGTGGCAGCGGGGCATCAGAAGACGGCGTCTTCGTGTGTCGCCGGAGCAACTGGTGGTCGACCCGCTGTACCTGCCACGCGATGAGCGCCTCACCACCCTCGAGGTCGACGTCCTCCCAGGCCAGCCCGAGCATCTCCCCGCGCCGCAGTCCGAGAGTGAGCAGCAGGACGTACCCGGCGTACATCGGGTCACCATCCGCGCGTGCCGACTCGAGGAACCGCCGCGCCTCGTCGACGGTCCACACCGGCATCTTCTTCGACCGGGGCATGGGTACGCGCACGAGCGCGGCAACGTTGCGGAAGGCGAGCTCCTCGCGCATCGCCTGGGTCAGCGCACCGCGTAGCACTCGCCACGCCTGGTGGACCGTCCAGTCCGAGGCGACCTCGTGGCAGCACGCGCCGAGGGCGCAGCACTGCGGCTCGGGGCGCGCGGCATCCTTGCCCTGGAAGCAGCACTGGCAGCGGACCCGCAGCGTGTTCACCCACACCTGGACATCGCGGACCATCAGCTTGTCGAGCTTGCGGTCGCCGAGGTCCGGAACGATGTACAGCCGCGAGAACATCTCGTAGTTCGATGCGGTGGCCGGCGACAGAGTCGGTCGCACCGTCTCTTCCAGCCACCGCTCGAGGAAGTCCCGCAGGCGCGGGGAGACCGGCACCATCGGTCCCCGCCGCGCCTGCTCGTGGAGCCGAAGCCACTTGTCGTGGACCTCCGGCCTGGTCTTCCCGTAAACGGTCTTGCGCTGCCGGCGGCCCTTGGGCGTCACGATCCACACGTGCGCGGCGAAGCCGTTCCGGTATGGGTAGATCGACCCCTCGCCGTTCGCCCGCCGGCTCACGGCCAGTCCGCCTCCGCCTCGGCCGCGCGCATGGCGACGTACTCGTCGACCCACGCGGGCAGGATGCGGCGCGACCCGCCGTCCTTGAGCGAGCGCAGGTCGCCGGTGATGCACATCATCCGCACCTTCGTCGGGCCGTAGCCGAGCATCTCGGCGACCTCGGGCACGGTGTACCACCGCCGCACGATCGGGCCGATCGGCGCCTTCCGCCGGTACGTCGGACCTCCGCTGTTGCGTGCCGTTGTTGACATGTCCTCTCCCTTCGTCAGGGACCGACCTCCAGTAGGCCACGTCCCAATCGGACCCGACAGGCCTCGAGCGTCCCTGTGGATAACCCACCAACGACAAAGCCCGTCTACTTCCCTACGCATCTGACAGCACCGTTGAGGGCCACTTTCCGCCGAGCAACTTTGGGAACTTTCGCGACCGCCCGACGACAGGCCAAGAGCACATCGAGAACACACCTGGTGCACTTCGTGACCGGAAAGTGGCCCCCAAGCGCCTTCCCAGATGCGTAGGGATATGTGATGACTTTGCACAAGCTCGCCGCCGGCAGCGGGTACACGTACCTGACCCGGCAGGTCGCGGCGCACGACCGGGCCGAGCGAAGCCAGGTCGGACTGGCCGCGTACTACGAGGAGAAGGGCGAGTCGCCGGGCCGCTGGCTGGGCAGCGGCATCCCCGGTCTCGACCTGGCCGACGGCGACGCCGTCACGGAGGAGCAGATGAAGCTCCTCTTCGGGCAGGGCCGGCACCCGCGCTCGGAAGAGCCGGATGCCGTCGCGCGCAGCTGGGGTGCCCTCGGACGCCCCTTCCCGACCTTCGCGGCCACCACCCTCCGCCAGGAGGTCGCCACCGCACTCAGTGCCCACAACACCTCGCAAGGACGCGTCTGGAACGACCCCATCCCCACCGAGGAGCGCGCCCGCATGCGCACCGAGGTCGCCACCGCCGCCTTCGCCCGGGCTCACGGCCGTGCCCCACGTGACGCCACCGAGCTCACCGGGTTCGTCGCCACCGCGTCCAAGCCGGCCCAGACGCCCGTCGCTGGCTACGACCTGACCTTCAGCCCGGTGAAGTCCGTGTCGGCACTCTGGGCGCTTGCAGGACCCGAGGTGGCCCGCGAGGTCGAGGCCGCCCACCAAGCCGCGGTGCGGGCGACGATCGGCCTCCTCGAGCGGGAGGTCGCACTCACCCGCGTCGGCAAGGGTGGCATCCGGCAGGTCCCCGTCACCGGTCTCGTCGCCGCCGCGTTCGACCACCGCGACTCCCGCGCCGGCGACCCCGACCTGCACACCCACGTCGTGATCTCCAACAAGGTGCAGACCCTGCCGGACGAGGGAGGCAAGTGGCTCACCCTCGACGGCCGGATGGTGTTCAAGGCCAAGGTCATGGCCTCCGAGCACTACAACACCCGGCTCGAGGCCGAGCTCACGGAGCGGCTCGGTGTCCGGTTCACCGAACGTTCCTCCCCCGAGGGACTACGACCCGTCCGTGAGATCGACGGGCTTGACGCCCGGCTACTTCAGGCGTGGTCGTCGCGCCGCGGTGACATCACGAGCCGGCAGCGCCAGCTCGCGGCGTCGTTCCAGGCCGACCACGGCCGGGCGCCGACGCGCATCGAGTCGCTCGCGCTGGCCCAGCAGGCCAACCTCGAGACGCGCCCCGACAAGCACGAACCGCGCAGCCTGCGCGAGCAGCGCGACCAGTGGCGGACCGAGGCGGATGCCGTCCTCGCGTCCAGTCTCGATGTTCGCCCCACGACCGTGCCCGGCATGCTCGCGACCGTGCTCGGGAGGGGGGAACAAAGGGTGGACAGGGGGAGGAACGAATCCGGGTACGAACTCGCGAGGCGTGTGGTCGACGTCCTCGAGTCGTCCCGGTCGACGTGGCAGGTGTGGCACGTCCGGGCCGAGGCTCTTCGGCAGACCAGGTACGCCGGCATCCCCCTCGCATCCCTCGACAAGACCGTCGGCGGTGTGGTCGAGGTGGTGACGCAGCAGCTCTCCCTCCCTGTCGATGCCGTTCCCGACCTGAGTGAGCCGGCGTTCCTCCGCCGCCCCGACGGCGCTTCTGTCTACTCCGTCCACGGAAGCCGCAGCTACACCTCGTCCGCGATCCTCGATGCTGAGCGCCGGCTCCTCGACGCAGCGGCACGAACGGACGGGTACGTCATCGAGGAGGTCTTCGTTGACCTGGCCATCCGGAGGGCTACCGCGGCGGGCGTGCGGCTCGACGCCGGACAGGCCGAGCTCGTCGGCGCCCTCGCCACCAGTGGTGCCCGCCTCCAGGTCGCCCTCGCTCCGGCGGGTAGCGGCAAGACCACCGCGATGGCCACCCTCGCGAATGCCTGGCGTGGTGGCGGCGGGCAGGTCATCGGGCTCGCACCCACCGCCGTGGCAGCAGACGAGTTCGGCCAGGCCATCGACACCACCGCCGAGACCGTTGCCAAGTTTCTCCACAGCGCCGCGGCCGCCTCGAGTGTCAGCCGGGTGGCTGCGTTCCCACCGGTGGGTCCGCGGACCCTCGTCGTCATCGACGAGGCGGGAATGGTAGGAACAAAGGACCTCGCCGCCGTCGTCAACCATGTCCTCGAGCGGGGCGGCAGCGTCCGATTGGTCGGAGACGACCAGCAGCTGACCGCGGTCGCCGCGAGCGGCGTCTTCCGCGACCTGGCCGAGCAGGGCTGCACACTAGGCACGACGGCTCGCCTCGCCGAACTCCATCGCTTCTCCGACCCTGACGAGGCGGCGGCGACGCTCGGCATCAGGAGTGGCGAACCGGCCGCGCTTGAGCACTACCTCGCGCAGGGACGCGTCCACGTCGGGGACGCCGGATCCGCGACCGACCAGGCGTTCGATGCCTGGCGAGCCGACGTCGCCGCCGACAGGTCGAGCCTGCTACTCGCCGCGAGCCGCGACACCGTTCGCGAGCTCAACGAACAGGCGCGCGCCGACCGGCTCGCAGCTCACGGTGTGGGTCCGGGTCGAGAGGCCGTACTTTCCGACGGCACCCGAGCCAGCGCCGGGGACGTCGTCATCACGCGGCGCAACGACCGCACCCTTCACGGCCGCAACGGGTCATGGGTCAAGAACGGGGACCGGTGGGTGGTCCGGGGCGTCGACCGCAACGGCGACCTTCACGTGGCGCGTGCCGGTCACCGCAGTCGCAGGGTTGGCGAGTCACTCAGGCTGCCGGCCGACTACGTCGGGCAACAAGTGCAACTCGGGTACGCCACCACGATCCACGGTGCCCAGGGAGCGACCGTGGACACGACACACACCGTTGTCAACGGCGCCGAGAGCCGACAGGGCCTCTATGTCGCGCTTTCGCGAGGGCGCCACGAGAACCATCTCTACCTCACTGATGACGAGCCGGCCCCTGACGGGTTCGCGCTCGACCCACCCGCCGATCATGGCCCGCGCGAGGTCCTCACCCGGATCCTCGACCGAGACGACCGTACGGAGTCCGCCACCCGGTCCAGCGCCGCCGATCCGGCCCGAGCGCTCGCGCGAGCCATCCAGCAGTACGAGGACGTCCTGCCGCTGCTCGCCGAACACGTCCTCGGGGACCCGAAGATGCGCGCCCTGGACTCAGCATTCGAATCGTGGATGCCGGGCCTCACCAACCAGCCGAGCTACCCCACTCTCCGGGGACAGGTCGCGCTCCGCTGGGCCGATGATGAGAACCCCAACGAGGTCCTGCGAGAGGCCCTCGGGTGGCACCCTCGCGCAGAGCTCCTCGAATCGGAGGACGCTGCGGCGCTCCTGGCGAGAAGTGTCTCGAGGGGCCGTGACGTTCCTGACCGGATCGGGCCCCCGTTCTGGATGCCCGTCGCGCCCGTGGTCCTGAGCGACCACCCAGAGGCAGGCCCCTACCTCGATCGCCTGACGGGTGCTATCGATGACCTCTCAATAGCAGTGAGGCGCCCTGACACGGAGTCGCTGGCTGACCCTGAGGACCGGCTCTCGGCTGCTCGACGCGACTACGCCCGCCGAAATCCCCCCTCTGCGGCGTCAAGCCGGTCGGCTCCCGGTTTCGGCCGTTGACCATTGGACATCGGTCCCCAGGGAGCCCTACATCACGACGCTAGCTACGGCAAAGTCGGCCGTCGGCATCGGAGTCCGAAGGTGCCAGGTGATCGCGATCGGCCGCTCTCCCCGGTGCTCGGCATAGTCGGCCTCCCCGAGGAACAGGTAGGGCGCGCCTGCGCCGAGGGCGGACACCTTCTGTGGGCGGGTGAAGAGGAGGACATGGCTGCCGGTGGATCGGTGATTGAGGTAGCGTTGGCCGGTCTTGGAGGCAACCGTGGTCACCGACTGCGATTCCCAATGGAACAGCTCGGGACTGATCGCATAGTCCTGGTACATCGTCGTCGGTGAGTAGTCGGCTTCGGACTTGTGCAGGGTGACGAGGAGAGCGTCGGCATTCGCGGCAGCCGAAAACAGAACACCTTCACGGAAACTGTTGGGCTTGCGTCCCTCGATGGACACGTAGTCCAGCGCCGAGACGATCTCTTCCCGGGTGTACCGGGCGTGGACCTTCAGGGGTCGCATGCCCAGCTCGCCGGGCAGTCGAGTGGCGACACGCTCGGCACCTTGCAGGCCCAGCCCGACGACCGCTCGCAGGTCCTCGCGCAAAGCGGGTTCATGCCGAAGGGCGTCGAGTCCGGCCTCGTACGAATCGAAACCACCCCCATCCGGCCACAGCGAGAAGAACAGCATCCGCCCGTATGCCTGGAGGGCAGGGTCGCCCCTGTTGTAGGCCGGGGCGGCGTCGCTCAGCCACAAGAGGTACGCCTCCGCGCGCTCACGGTCTTCGACATGGCACAGGGCGCGGACCCGCTTCAGCAGGCGCATCTCCAGGGGGCCCTCCTCAGCCACTTGAAGGCCGGCCTCACGGCGAAGTCGTGCCCACGAGCGATCGCCGCGGATCACGTCGGGCAGCTCCACGCCGGAGTCCTCAAGGAACGTGCCAAGGTCGTCGGTGGGGTGGGCCCGCAACTCTGAGGTGATGTTGGGCCAGCGCTTGGTGACCTGACTCTTGATGTTGTCAAGAACGAGCCTCTGACTCTGGCGGTCGAGGACGATTTGCGTTCCGGCGGGAAGGAACGGGAATCCCTGCTCGATGTCTCGCTCGAGCGCCGCGCGAGTGCTGCCCGTCATGGCTCGGAACCGTTGATCGAAGCGGAACTCCTTCCGGTGGTGGCCCACGAAGTCGAGTGCCGTGAGCACGGCCTTGTCCTTGGCCCGGCGCAGCCCTCGCCCGAGCTGCTGCAGAAACACGGTGGAGCTCTCCGTGGGGCGCAGGAACAGCACGGTGTTGATGGCCGGTACATCGACACCTTCGTTGAACACGTCGACGGTGAAGACCACCTGGACGGCGCCCTCGCGCAGGTCCTTCACCGCTGCGTCGCGGTCACCGGATGCCGTGTCGCCGAGCACTGTCGCGGACTTGATCCCGGCATCGTTGAAGACCCGGGTCATGTACCGCGCGTGATCTCGGGAAACGCAGAACGCCAGCGCCTTCATGGCGGACAGGTCGGCGACCTTGTCGCGGACTGCCTTGAGGACGATCCGGGCTCGAGCGTCATTACCCGTGAACAGGTTCGACAGCTCGCCCGTGTCGTAGGCCCCCGCCTTCCAGTCCACCCGAGTCATGTCCATGCCATCGGCGACTGCGAAGTAGTGGAACGGCGTCAACAAATCCGCCTTGAGGGCATCCCACAGGCGGAGCTCGGCAGAGGTACGCCCGCCGAAGAAGGACCGCACGTCCAGACCGTCGCCACGTTCCGGGGTGGCGGTTAGGCCGAGCAACTCTCGCGGGTTGAGGTGGTCAAGGATCCGGCGGTACGTCTTGGCCTCTGCGTGGTGGAACTCGTCGATGACGACGATTCGGTAGGCCCCCGCAGGGACGTTGGTGATGCCGTACGCCGACAGTGACTGCACCGAAGCGAAGACATGCTCCCAGCGCTCTGGCCTGCGGCCGTCCACGTAGAGCTCACCGAAGTTCGCGTCGCCAAGGACCTCGCGGTAGGTGCGTAGGGACTGCTGCAGGATTTCGCGCCGGTGCGCGATGAAGAGCAGACCCGGGAGCGTCGGGGCGTCGGCGGCCAGGCGCCGGTAGTCGAGGGCAGCAACGACGGTCTTGCCCGTGCCTGTCGCCGCGACCAGAAGGTTCCGATGGCGACCGTGAACGACGCGCTCGACCTCGAGTTGGTCGAGCATCTCTTGTTGGTAGGGGTACGGACGGACCTCCAGGCCCGACAGGGTGAGGGTCACCCTGTTGTGGATGCGTTTGCCGGCTGCTTCCGCCAGCGCGTCGTCGAGCTTGTCGCGGTCGGCGTCCGGGTCGTAGGTCTGGAACGTGGCGTCGTTCCAATAGCTGTCGAACGTCGCGAGGAACTTCTGCAGCAAGGGTGGCGTGGACACGGAGGACAGGCGCACGTTCCACTCCACGCCATCGAGCATCGCTGCGCGGGAGAGATTGCTGGAGCCGACGTACGCGGTGTCGAAGCCGGTGTTTCGACGGAAGAGCCAAGCCTTCGCGTGAAGCCGTGTTCGTTGTGCGTCGTACTGGACCTTGACCTGCGCCCCAAAGTCCCGCACGAGCCGATCGAGCGCGGCCCGCTCGGTGGCCCCCATGTAGGTCGTCGTGATCACGCGGAGGGGGACGCCACTCTGCCGCACGGCTCGGAGCTGGTCCTCGAACAGGCGCAGGCCGTGCCACTTGACGAACGCCATGATGACGTCGACGCGATCGGCGCTCGCTAGTTCTGCTCGAAGCTCGTGGCCGATTCCTGGCTCACCCGGGGCATTTGTGAGCAGCGCTGCATCCGACAGTGGCGTGGACGGACGCTCCCTCAGCGCACGGACCACGGCGCCAGGACCAGACGGCATCGCAACGGCGAGAAGTTGGCCTGCGGCTGAGAGCGAATCCTCGCTTGCCCCAAGAGTCTCAACGAGCCTGTTGACCAGGGCCAGGCGTCTCCCCGCATCCTTCTCCTGGCGCAGGGCTCGTAAGGTGACATCACGGACGTGCCTGGCCAGAACATCCGGCTCGTCGGCCTCGTCGATCCCTCCCCGTTGAACATCGAGGTTCGACATCCCAGCCAGGCGCCGCTCTAGCGCGTGCGTAATCAGACTCTCGTAGAGCCCCTCGAGCAAGCTTTCGTCCCCGTCCCTCATTTGACGCAGCTTGCCAGGCTCGAACCACGCACTGCCCTGGAACGGCTCACTTCGCAATGAAGGGGGCCGTGAGCGGCCCGGTCACTCACGATCCAGAATCCGGTGATCCAGATGAGCCCGGAAGCAGGCTTGGCGTGTGTATCCGCTCGGCAAGGGCTCATCAGCGCCGTACTAATACCCAACGGCCAATTGCCGCGAACTGCCTCGGCGACGTTTGCTTCGCGGACTCCCTGACCGCCTCGAGCTCCGACTCAATCCAGCTGGAGGCGAGGACTGCCCTTGCTTGCCACCTCGCGTATAGAAGCAGATCGAGGCGCAAAGCGTAGGCACCCATTGGTACGCCCGCCGCCGCCATCAATCCTATGAACATCAATACGGCAGCGGGGCGCATCCAGCCCTCGCCCCAAGCTATTGACGCGAACGCCATCATCGCGAGGGTGTTCATGGCCAGCAGAATCAAGAGAGCGCCGGCCGCTTTGCGCTCGGTGAGTATCCACTTGCTCACCGCCGTCCAACCTGCTGGGGTAACTCGATGCCGGCCCTGTGTTACGCGTCCGGAGACTGTCGGTGCAGTATCCACCCCAAGGGCCCCATCGATGACGGGGACGAGTGTTGCCGCTCGCCTGCGGCGTCGTAAGTCAGCTTCACGACTGACTCGAAGTTCGTCCAAGCGGCCGCGAACCCTTGTGGCCTCTTGCGGCGTGAGTGTGGTGGCACCCTTCACGTGGAGATAGAGCGCTTCATAGGACCTTGTGTTCTCCCATGCGCTGGGCTGAGGCAGCACCACGATCCAGCTCAGAGCAACCGCTGCGATGAAGATGCTCATTCCAAGCCAGACCACCCCCGGGGTGCCTAGGACAGCCAGGCCCAGGCTGCGCTCCTCAACCACCAAGCCAGCGCCGATCCCTGATCCAACAGAGGCGGCAAAGACGATAAGTGTGGGGAGGAACAGGTGCCGGAACAGGCGTTGCCGCTCGGCCTGTTCCTGCCCTGAAAGCCATGTGTCTGGGTCGCGTGAAAGGCGCCGGTTGTTGCGCGTCAGGGTGGATGATCACCAGTGGCGGTCTTCGCGACAGGGCCGGTGAGGATGGGTGGTCTTCACCGTGACGCGGCGTCAGCGTGACGATGGTTTTGACCTGCGGTTTCAGCCTCTCCG
>Ga0209369_1000330_pt1 | contig 81121 bp, 72 predicted proteins | sample EBPBio142010_DNA_FD_185865 | JGI IMG/M metagenome (GOLD analysis project Ga0209369, IMG submission 185865) | Wastewater treatment Type I Accumulibacter community from EBPR Bioreactor in Madison, WI, USA - Reactor 1_10/4/2010_ DNA (SPAdes)... | ecosystem: Engineered > Bioreactor > EBPR >...
CGAACGCGACGATGTGATTATCGTCGCTTCCGTATCGTGCATCTACGGTATCGGATCGGTCGAAACCTATACGGCCATGACCTTCGAAATGAAGATCGGGGACCGGCTCGACCAGCGCCAGCTGCTCGCCGATCTCGTGGCCCAGCAATACAAGCGGCAAGACATCAATTTCGTGCGCGGCTCGTTTCGCGTGCGCGGCGACACGATCGAATTGTTCCCGGCTCACTTGGAAGATCGCGCCTGGCGCATTTCCCTTTTCGGCGATGAGATCGAGACCATCACCGAGTTCGACCCGCTCACCGGCCAGAAGACCGGCGATCTGAAATCGGTCAAGATTTATGCGAATTCGCACTATGTGACGCCGCGTCCGACCCTCAATCAGGCGATAAAGTCGATCAAGGAAGAGCTGAAGCATCGCCTTGTCGAACTGAACAATGCCGGGCGTCTGCTGGAAGCCCAGCGCCTCGACCAGCGCACGACATTCGATCTCGAAATGCTGGAAGCAACCGGTTCCTGTGCGGGTATCGAAAACTATTCACGCTATCTGACAGGCCGCAATCCCGGCGAGCCGCCTCCGACGCTGTTCGAATATATTCCGGACAATGCGCTGGTTTTCATCGACGAAAGCCACGTCACGGTTCCGCAGATCGGCGGCATGTATCGCGGCGACTTCCGCCGCAAGGCAACGCTTGCCGAATATGGTTTCCGCCTGCCATCCTGCATGGACAATCGCCCGCTTCGTTTCGAGGAATGGGACGCCATGCGCCCGCAGACCATTGCTGTTTCGGCAACGCCGGGCGGTTGGGAAATGGAAGAAGCTGGCGGCGTGTTCGCAGAACAGGTCATCCGCCCGACCGGGCTGATCGATCCGCCGGTCGAAATCCGCCCTGCCAAGTCGCAGGTCGATGATGTACTCGGCGAAATTCGTGAAACGGCACAGAAGGGTTACCGTACATTGGTCACAGTGCTGACCAAGCGCATGGCCGAAGACCTGACGGAATATCTGCATGAACAGGGCGTGCGCGTTCGCTACATGCATTCCGATATCGACACGCTGGAACGTATCGAAATCATTCGCGATCTGCGTCTCGGCGCCTTCGATGTGCTGGTTGGCATCAACCTCCTGCGCGAAGGTCTCGACATTCCGGAATGCGGCTTCGTCGCCATTCTCGATGCCGACAAGGAAGGCTTCCTGCGCTCGGAAACCTCACTGGTTCAGACCATTGGACGTGCAGCGCGTAACGTTGACGGCAAGGTCATTCTCTACGCCGACAATATTACCGGCTCGATGCAGCGCGCGATGGATGAAACCAGCCGCCGCCGTGAGAAGCAGGTTGCCTATAATGAAGAGCACGGCATCACGCCTGCCTCGGTGAAGAAGAATATCTCGGACATCCTCGGCTCAGTTTACGAGCGCGATCATGTCCGCGCGGATATTTCGGGCTTTGCGGAAGAAGGCGCGATGATGGGCAACAATCTTGCCGCCCATCTGGAGCATCTGGAAAAGCAGATGCGCGACGCCGCTGCCGATCTCGACTTCGAAAAGGCCGCGCGCCTGCGCGACGAAATCAAGCGGCTGCGTGAGACGGAACTGGCTATTGCCGACGACCCGCTGGCACGCGAGTTTGAGGCGGGCGATGCAGGTGCAAGCCGCAACAAGGGCAAGCCCACCGGCAATTCACGTTTCCGCAAGCCGGCGCTGGATGAAATGGGCGCTGATACCACGCGCCCGCTTGGCAAGTCGTCTTTGTTCCAGAAGCCATCGCTTGACGATATGGGACCGGGCACCGACATGGCAAAACCGCTCTTCCGCAAGAACACGCTTGATGAGATGACGGTCAAGCGGACCGAAGTGCCAAGTGGCGGCGACGATGCGGCGATCCGCCGTGAGCGCGCAGGCATCGGGTCTTACGAGGACCCTGCCGAAACAGCGCGCAAGAAACGCCGCCCCGGCAAGACAGGCCGACCGGGACGGTGACCGAGATCGTTGATTATGTGTTGGAAGACTTACCGGTCTTCCAACACATCACGAACGGCCATTCGATTTTCTATATTCAGCGGCACTGCCCGCCATTCATAATGCGATAGCCTGCACGGTCGGCTTCGCAACGATTGGGGAAAGTGCGCCTGTCGTTCCCACGGCGTGCACAAACAGGCATATATTCCCGCGTGCAAGCACCCGCGCCCGGCCTGCCCGGTCTGTTGCCCTGATGCGGCGGACGCATGCCGCCTTCGCCGCCCCATCCCGGACCCGGTCTTGATGAGCACTGGCCATTTGCGATGACGCGATAGCCCTCAGCTCTTGCCTGACAGGAATTGCCGAAGGTCTTGCGCGAAGAACCGCGCGTGGCGCAGACGGGAGCATAGATCATCGGGCACATCTGCGGCTGTGACGGTCCAGGGCGAATCGGCGGACGATAATCCGGGCCGCCTTCGGCAACACAACCGGCGAGAAGCAGAGCGCCCGCAAGCACAGCCAATTGTCTGAATCGATGAAACTGCATTTTCCTCTCCCTTGTCCGGATAAATCCGATCTGTCCCGGACACTAAAATGGCGCAACCTACGATAAGAGCAAGTCTTTTCGCAAAAGTGCAAAACCTTGCAGACCATATCGACAACCCGCCCATATAGGTTACTTTGGCCGATGTTGAGGGGCGGAACAGGCAGCATGAATCGTTATCGGCACGGCATAGCATTTATCCTGGCTTCGCAGCTTTTCAGCCTGCCTTCCGGCGTGGCTGCATCCTATGCGGCGAGCGAGCCGAACCCGCCAGTCTATGCGCCGCCTTTACCGCCGGAGAAGAAAGTCCCGACCGTCGGCCGCATCTGCCAGCTCATCGGTGCCAATGCCGACATCCACGGCATCCCGCGCGACTTCTTCGCCCGGCTGATCTGGAAAGAAAGCCGGTTCGATCACAACGCGGTCAGCCCTGTCGGCGCTGAAGGCATTGCGCAGTTCATGCCTTATACTGCTAAGGAGCGTGGGCTTGCCGACCCTTTCGACATAGAACAGGCCATCCCCGCATCGGCGAGTTTCCTGCGCGACCTTAAAGGCGCTTTCGGCAATTGGGGCCTTGCAGCCGCCGCCTATAATGCAGGGGCCGGGCGTGTTTCCAGCTGGATGCGGTCCGGTGGATTTCTGCCGCTCGAAACTGAAAATTACGTGCTGGACATTACCGGCGCACCTGCCGATGACTTCGCGGCAGGCAAGGAGGTCGTGAACCGCCCGCTCGATCCCAAGCTCGCCTTCGTCGATGCCTGCAAGCGCCTGCCGATCATCCGCAGCGCCACAATTCCGATGTCGCGCGTGAAACCCAAGCCATGGGGCATTCAGGTCGCTGGCAATTTCCGCCGCAGCGCGGCGGCCAATCAATGGGTGCGCCTGCGCAAACAGTTCAGCGCCGTGCTGGCAGGCCACGACCCCGTTATCAGCCGGATACGGACGCCGATGGGACGCCGTGGCATCTATGCAGTACGCATCGGCGCTAACAGCCGCGGAGAAGCCGACAGCATCTGTGCGAAGCTGCGCGCCGCCGGTGGCGCATGCATAGTTTCGCGCAATCGATGAAAATACCAGGACATATCCGTTTAAATTCGCGATATATTAGGGTTAGCCTGTTCTATTTTGGGATTGAGTCGATGATTTTCTTGAAACAATCGTAAAAAATTCTGACGATACCGGTTCAAAGATAACCAATCATGTTCCCCCCAAAGAATTTGCTTGCCAAATACCGCTTCATAGATCAGTCTCCACCTGTTCGGGCATTTAGCGAACAAATGGAAGACTGGAAGAACGGCGCGCCGGGGCCGCTATAAGTTCCGGGTCGAAGGCTCCCCTTCGGCAATGATCGGTTCCTTCCCAATGTCGAGAACTGCCTGCATAACCCTCTGCCGGGTGTGTGGTGCGCTTGGCAGAATTTGTAATACCACTGTCTCCACAAGAGCAGTGGCGCCAAGGAAAAGGAACGGATCCCATGGCACAGACCGGACTGGTCAAATTCTTCAATACCGAAAAAGGTTTCGGTTTCATCAAGCCGGACGACGGTGGCGCTGACATCTTCGTACACATTTCTGCTGTACAGGCTTCTGGCCTCACTGGCCTCGCAGACAATCAGAAGGTTTCCTACGAGACGGAACCGGATCGTCGCGGCAAAGGCCCGAAGGCCGTGAACATCACCGTTACCGGCTGATCGTTCATAAAAGAACCTACCACTTGCCCCGGCTTTTGCCGGGGTTTTTTATTGCCGGTATGCAACCCTGAACGGATCATCATTCAGGCGCGAAATATTACAGATGCTGCAAGTAATTGACCGGAAACTGACAGCTTTCCATCGCCCTTCACCATTGTTCAGCCTCCATTCATGTCGAAACAGTTAATTAGTTATTCATAAACGATACGTGTGTGCCCGTTCGGCGAGCGTATCGGAGAAATTACAGTCGAGCTTCTGAAGGAGCGAACAATGAACCGATTTGCGAAAACAGCCATTCTGGCAGCGGCATCCCTTGCGGCTGTTGCCGCACCGCTTGCAACAGCATCGGCAGATTCCTGGGGCCGCCATGGCTGGGATCGTGGCGGCTGGGATCGACCCTACTACCGCGACCGGCATCGCAACCATGGCGACGCCGTTGCCGCAGGTGTGATCGGTCTTGCAGCAGGTGCCCTCATCGGCAGCGCGCTGAGCCAGCCGCAACCGACCTACGTGCAGCCTGCCCCGGTCTATGCACCGCCTCCGCCGCCGCCAGCTTATTACCCGGCAGCCCCGGCTCGTCAGGCGACTTATTATCGCTCAAGCTATGAGCCATGGAGCCGTGGCTGGTACCAGTATTGCGCCGACCGTTACCGGTCATTCAATCCGAATACCGGCACCTATCGCGGTTATGACGGACGCGATCACTTCTGCTCCGCAAATTAAAGCACATCCCGAAAAGTGTGAAACGGTTTTCGGATAAGATGCGCGCCAAAACAAGTGATTAGAGCACCGATCTGCTTCAACCAGATCGGTGCTCCAAAGCAAACCATCCCGATGAAAAGCCGCCTTTAAAGGCGGCTTTTTTTTATGCATATCCGATGTCGTTCAAAAATGGATTGGAGCGCCGTTCATCACCGAACCTACCGCCGGGACCATGCCCGCAAATGAAACCGATATCGTCCCCGAGCGGCAGCAGCTTTTTCTTGATGGAGCGAATCAGCGCCGCGTGATCACCGCCTGGCAGATCAGTGCGCCCGACCGAGCCGTTGAAAAGCACATCACCGACTATCGCAAACCGCGCTTCGGGGTTGAAGAACACGACGTGCCCCGGCGCATGGCCCGGCGTGTGGAAGACGTCGAATTCATGCCCGGCGACGGAAACCTTGTCACCTTCGTCCAGCCAGCGGTCCGGCGTAACATTGCGCACGCCTTCAGTGATGCCATATTTTAGGCCGGTCGCTTCCAGATTATCGAGCAGGAACTTATCATCCCTGTGCGGGCCGATAATGTCCACATTCAGGGCTTCCTTGAGATCAAGGGCTGCCGCAGCATGATCGATATGGCCATGCGTGATCCAGATGGCCTCGACATCGATCCCTTGGGAATCAATCGCCTCGCGGATGCGATCCAGGTCACCGCCCGGATCGATCACGACACCCTTCTTGGTCTCGCCATCGAACAGAATGGTGCAATTCTGCTGGAAAGGCGTGACGGGAACGATGATGGCCTGCAATTGCCCCATAGTCTTACTCCACTTGAATAAATAGCGGTCCGGAAGGTGCTTTCTGACACAGAGATAGTGTCCTGTGCCCGTCAGGTGAAGCTTTAAATAGATACGGGCGGCTGATAGCCGCCCGTTTTCCCTCTCCAGGATTGTCCGAGGCGCTTTCTCCGAAAACCGTTTCACGGTTTCCGGGATAGGCCCGACAGTTCGTCTTACCGGTTGTCCCCACAACCATGCGGTCTCCAGAGCGCGTTTCGATCTGATTGAATCAGACCGGCGCTCCAACTGTTTGCTTTCACGCACATGTTACCCGATCGAAGCGGGATCAGAAATCAGTCCAGTGGACTGATTTCCCTGCGTAGGCGTTTCACACTTCTCGGGATGTCTTAGTGCGTCAGGCCTTGGCGGCCATCGCGTTCTTGATCAGGCCGACAACGGCCGTGAGCACGATACCGCCAATGCCGCCGCCTGCCAGCTGACCAACAACACCGTTGAGAACGGAATCGAGGCCACCGCCAGACAACATCGGAAGCAGCTGCCCGAGGATGACACCACCGATGCCGCCTGCCACCGTGTTACCCGTGGTGCCCAGACTGATATTCTTCACTGCTCCGGCGATGTTGCCACCAACCGCGCCAGCCACAAGCTGGAGAATGATAGGTAGTAGAGATTCCATAATCGTCACCCCATCTGAGTTTTAAACCGGAGTAGCGCGACTCCGGTAAAAAAATCTTGTGCCGAAACTTTCCAATGTCAAACAATAAGCGACGGAATAACAAAAAAGCGGCCCTAAGACCGCTCTTTTTCTGTTTAAAACTTGGTTCGGCACCTACTATTCGGCTGCCGCCCGCTTTGGCTGAACTTCCGCAGAATAGTCATTCATTAGAACATTTGTAATTTCGGAAGGTTTGAAACGGTATTGACCGATCTCGGATACCGGCGTCACTTCCGCTGCTGTTCCGCACAGGAAGCATTCGGAGAAACCGGCAAGTTCTTCCGGCATGATTGCCCGCTCGATGACTTCAATGCCGCGGCGCTTGGCAAGATCAATGACCGTGCGACGCGTAATACCGTCAAGGAAGCAGTCAGGCTTCGGCGTATGCAGTGCGCCGTCCTTCACGAAGAAGACGTTTGCACCGGTTGCTTCCGCAACCTGTCCGCGCCAGTCGAGCATCAATGCATCGGCATAGCCCTTGGCTTCGGCGGCGTGCTTGGAGATCGTGCAGATCATATAGAGACCGGCAGCCTTCGAGCGCGAGGGCGCAGTGCGCGGGTCCGGGCGGCAATATTCAGCGATATCGAGCCGGATGCCCTTCATCTTTTCTTCGGGCGAGAAATAGCTCGGCCATTGCCAGATGGCGATGGCAAGATGAATGCGGTTGTTCTGCGCCGAGACCCCCAGTGACTCCGAACCGCGCCAGGCAATCGGGCGAACATAGGCGTCTTCAAAACCCTGCTTCTTCAGAAGCTCGCGGCAGGCATCGTTGATTTCTGCAACGCTGAAAGGAATCTCGAAACCGAGAATGCGTGCAGATTCATGCAGGCGTTCGGTATGCTCATTGAGCTTGAAGATCTCGCCGCCATAGGCGCGTTCGCCTTCAAACACGGCGCTCGCATAATGCAGACCATGGGTCAGCACGTGGATTTTTGCATCTTTCCAGTCGACGAATTCTCCGTCCAGCCAGATAAATCCGTCCCGTTGATCGAATGGAATCGCAGCCATTTTCTTGCTCCTAAATATTTCATCGAGCATTTCTTTTTTCAGGATGAAACCTTGGAAATGCCCTGTCTATGCATTTTGACGCGCATCCCGAAAATCGCCTCATACTTTTCGGGATGCGCCTCAGCAGCGCTGTCTCGATCTGGTTTCAGGTCGACTTCAGACCAGATAAACTTCTCCGCATCCCGTCTTCCCCAGCTAAATCGATATAACTGGTGAGACGGCCACCTTTTCCTGCGTAATTGCTGGCCTTTTTGTTCAAAATGCTTTGAGGTCACGCAAACATATTGCGCGAATCCCAGGCGGAGCATGCATGGAAAGAAAATAAATCCTCCACAGGGTTCGAATATTGCGACAACCATTCCATCACCAACCCATTGAGACGGTGGCGGGTAGCCCGTTAGCGCAATTATTCCTCCTCCTTGCACGTATCAGCGCAAACATTATTCCAAAAAAGCCAGCTCACACTTATCGAAAATTATCTGGGCGATTGAATTATGTCAATAATGCTGACATATTTAACGCAACAGAACGGAGCACAGATGTGAATTCGACGAACGATATGAATTATATAAGCAATCCGTTGACGGCTGAGGAGGCGGCCGACCTCAACGTGATCGAACTACTGTTTTTTTCCTATCGCGACTTTACCGCCGACCCTGATCTTATTCTGGAAAAGATCGGATTCGGGCGGGCGCATCACCGTGTTCTCTACTTCATCAACCGAAAGCCCGGCATGACGGTTGCCGAGCTGCTGGAGGTCCTGCGGATCACCAAGCAGAGCCTGTCGCGCGTGCTTAAACAGTTGATCGATACGGGGCATGTGGTTCAGGCCACCGGCCTTCACGACCGCCGCCACCGCAAGCTTTATCCGACCAAGAGCGGCCGCCAGCTCACGCTTGCCCTCGCCCTTCCGCAGTCACGACGCATCGCACGTGCACTGGAGGACTGTGCGCCGCAGGACCGGGAAGTCATCGAGCGCTTCCTCTATAATATGGTCAACCCCGAGCGGCGCGCCCAGATCGACGAGTTTTCTGCCGAAGATAGTTCGACCAGACATCTCTGAACCGAGTGACACTGGGCTTGAGTGTTACGTCTAGTTGCACAAAGTGTCTGAATAAAAAAACGTCAGGCCGTGGCGAAAATGGTGGGTTTCGAGAACCGGAGCGCAGTGTACTGCTAAGCATAGTCCCGAAAAGTTGTAGACTTTTCGGATAAGATTATGCGTCTGAGCAAGTACATGAGCACCGGAAGCGCAGAAAAACGCTGTTTGCGAGCCAAGGTATGGCGACTTTTGGATCAGACAATAAGTGCTTGTATAAAAACAGGTCCACGCAGGCAGTGAATGGACGTGCCGCATTCCAGTCGATAATATGTGCACCAAAGCATCGGGCATAAGCTGGAATGCTGAAGTAAAATTATCGGAATGGGATCGAAAGACGCCATGGCTGTAGAAGAAGAAAAGACGCTCTCGGACGACGCGCCACATCTCCTCGTCGTTGACGACGATACGCGTATCCGCAGCCTTCTCTCACAATATCTGACCAATAGCGGATTCCGTGTCACCATGGCTGGAAGCGCTGCCGAAGCGCGCCGCAAACTGGAAGGCATCGATTTCGATCTGCTGATCCTCGACGTCATGATGCCGGGAGAAACCGGCGTTTCGCTGACGCGATCGCTGCGCGAGCAGAAGAACGTCCCCATCCTGATGCTGACGGCATTGTCGGAAACCGACAGCCGCATCGACGGTCTGGCTGCCGGAGCGGACGATTATCTGCCCAAGCCGTTCGATCCCCGCGAGCTGACGCTTCGCATCAACAATATCCTGCGCCGCGGCGCGCCACCCGCACAGCCGAAAATCGAGCAGATCGTGTTCGGCCCCTATACTTTCTTCATCCCGCGCCGCGAGCTGAAAAAGGGTACGGAAACCATCAAGCTGACGGATCGTGAGCAGGATATCATGGCGATTTTCGCCGAGCGTGCCGGCGAGACGATCCCCCGCCATGAGCTGACCGGTCAGGATGGCGATGTCGGTGAACGCACGATCGACGTCCAGATCAATCGCCTTCGCCGCAAGATCGAGCAGGACCCGGCCAATCCGGTCTGGCTCCAGACCGTGCGCGGTATCGGCTACAAGCTCAGCATCGAATAGCAACCATCGGCAATCAGGAATATCGCGATCAGAAAATGGTGTTTTCTCAAAACGCAGGGCGGCATGTACCAAAGGTGCAGCCGCAATGTTGTTCATGGAAAACGCCATTTGCAGACAGCAATATTTCCGGAAGCGTTTTTCGAGCCAAAAAGTGTGAAGCGGCTTTGCGACAAAATAAGTCTTTTGAGCGCAACCACAGGGTACTGAGGGACGTTTTAACACGATGAAATCGCCCTTGAGAAAATTCTCCCGCTGGTTGGCGCGCATCATGCCGAAGGGGCTTTATGCGCGTTCGCTCATCATCATCATTGCCCCGATGGTTCTGCTCCAGTCCGTGATCGCCTATGTGTTCATGGAGCGTCACTGGCAGATGGTGACCGAACGACTGTCGACCGCCGTTGTGCGCGATATTGCAGGCATCATCGACATTCTCGAAACCTATCCGCAGGAACCGGGCTACGACAATCTCATCCGCATCGCGCAGCAGCGGCTGGCGCTGAACATTTCGATCCTGCCGCCCGATCCGCTGCCACCTCCCGGGCCAAAGCCCTTTTTCGCCATTCTCGATTACTTCCTGAGTGAAGAGATCACCCGCCAGATCAATCGCCCCTTCTGGGTCGATACGGTGGGCGATTCCGATCTTATCGAAATCCGCATCAAGCTGGAGGACAAGGTGTTGCGCGTCTTTGCGCGGCGCAGCCAGGCCTATGCATCCAATACAGGCATCTTCCTGACGTGGATGGTGGGCACCGCGCTCGTTCTGCTGATCATCGCCATCGCATTCCTGCGCAACCAGATCAAGCCGATCCAGCAGCTTGCCGAGGCCGCAGAGAGTTTCGGCAAGGGGCGACCAATGCCGGAAGGGTTCCATCCGCGCGGAGCCGAGGAAGTGCGCCGTGCAGGCATCGCTTTTATTCAGATGCGCTCGCGCATCGAACGCCAGATCGAGCAGCGCACGGCCATGCTTTCCGGCGTCAGCCACGATCTGCGCACCATTCTGACCCGTTTCAAGCTGCAGCTTGCGCTGGCTGGCCACTCGATCGACACCGAGCCGCTCAATCAGGATATTGCCGACATGCAGACGATGCTCGAAGGCTATCTCGCCTTTGCGCGCGGCGAAGGTTCGGAGGAAACCGCAAGCTACGATGTCACGAGGCTTTGCGAAAAACTGGAGCATGAAGCACGCCTGCGCGAGCGCGGCTTCAAGTATCATATTGAAGGCGACAGCGAGGTCCATGTGCGTCCGAACGCCTTCTCGCGGCTGGTCAGCAATCTCGTCTCGAACGCCTTCCGTCATGCGCAGAATGTCGAGCTGTCGATTTCGCATGTTGAAGGCTGGCTGAAAGTCGTTGTGGACGATGACGGGCCGGGTATTCCGGAAGACCGCCGCGAAGACGTCTTCAAGCCTTTCGTCCGGCTGGATGAAGCGCGAACGCAGGATTCGGGCGGCACAGGCGGGCTGGGTCTTGCTATTGCACGCGATATTGCACGCAGCCACGGTGGCGACATTACGCTGGAAGACGCTCCGACCGGCGGCCTGCGCGCGACCATCCATATTCCGGCTTAAAGCGTTCTGGCCCCGTCAAATGCACGGCTGCACGTCAAGGCAGAGCGATCCGACAACGGAGTTCCATACTTCCAACGCTATTCTTTTCCCTCATCCTGAGGAGCCGTTGAAAACGGCATCTCGAAGGGCGAGGGAAAACGCACGGTGCTTGCCCTCGTCCTTCGAGATGGCTCTTTCGCAAGCTCAGGAGCCTCCTCAGGATGAGGGAGAAACGCGCTTGCTTAACGCGAAATCATCCGCTCTCAATAAAGCTTGCCACCATTCGGCACGGGCTTGTCGATTGCAGCGAGAACCACTTCGCCATCTTCGTCCGGCATGCCGAGTGTCAGCACTTCCGACATGAAGGGCCCGATCTGTCGTGGCGGGAAGTTCACGACTGCCATGATCTGTTTGCCGACCAGCTCTTCCGGCGTGTAGTGCCTGGTGATCTGGGCTGACGACTTCTTGATGCCGATCTTTTCACCAAAATCGATCTTCAGCTTGAAGGCAGGCTTGCGGGCTTCGGGAAATGGCACAGCTTCCACGATGGTTCCGCTGCGGATATCGACCTGTTCGAAATCTGCCCAGGTGATAGTGGTTGCTTCGCTCATTTTTTCACTCCCCGGCCCGCGCTCCCGGCCTCGCAGAAAACCCGGCGCGAGCGCCGGGCCAAAATTCAACTGATTTATAGTCAGGCGCGACCGACGGTCTCGAACACCACGCATTCAAGCGCTTCACGCGCCGTAACACCCGACCAGACCACAAACTGGAAGGCCTGGAAATAGGCTTCGCAAGCTTCCAGCGCCGCCGAAAGCAGCACTTCCACCTGACGGCTCGTCGGTTCCGCACCACCTGCCAGCAGCAGCGACTGGCGATACATGATCGCGCCTTCCTGCTGCCAGAGATCGAAATGGCCCATCAGAAGCTTTTCATTGATGAGCGACAGCAGGCGCATCACTTCGTTCACACGTGGCTCGGCCACCTTGATGTCGAATGCGCAGGCCAGATGCAGCGCCTCGAAATCCTCCATCCAGGAAAACGAGATGTGATAGTCAGTCCAGTTGCCCGCAACCGAAATTGCGATTTCGTCGTCGCCAGTCCGCTCGAACGTCCAGTCGTTTGAATGCGCGACCTGTTCGATCACATCCACCGGATGTGCCTCACGTGCGAATTCAAGCTCAAGAAGGCTCATGTCCGTTTCCTGTTCTGGGAACCATCTGCCCCCAGATGTTTCCTAATTCCCGGCGCGCAAGTCATTGCTCGCCCGTGCCGGCCACCGCGCAAGAACAAGCGCAGGAAAACAGGCACGAATTGATCGGTTGAGGAACCGGCATGCACGACGGCATGCAAGCGCCTCAATGGCACACGCACATACGCAACTGATACTGGAAAGCAGCCTGAAAGACGCGAAACCTGACACTCAGCCCCTCGCCGCCGCCTACATGACCGCGTTACGAATCATGTAGTGTTTTCAGTCTATTGATGCTGAATCTGAACGCCAGCCCCTTTTGAACAAAGAGCCGTGAAAGCATGTGGAAATATACGAGGGACCGACCGCGACCCTTGCCTTAACCGACTCTAAGACAAGGGTTTTTGCCACTTGCGGCCTGTTAATAAATATTCAGGGATTATTTTTGGATTTTGCCGAAGATGAAGCTGATTTTGCCGATTTGGCTTCAGAATCAACTTCGAATTTCGCAAGACGTGCTTCGAGAGCTTCGATTCTTGCCAGCAACGCGCTGTTTTCCGCACGCGCCTTGATTGCCATTTCACGAACGGCTTCGAAGTCTTCGCGCTGCACGACATCGAGTGTGTTCAGCACGCGTTCTCCTTGCGAACGCAACGCCGTTTCCACTTCACGGCGCACGCCCTGGGCAGCGCCTGCCGCATCCGTCACAAGCTTGGCGAGTTCATCAAGAACCCGGTTCTGTCCGCTGGTCATGGCAATCATTCCTTATTTCCAGGTGAGACCTGTTGAAAACATAAATTTGAAATAGGGCCGTCTCAGTTCCGATGCAAGCGCAGCTATAGAAAGTGATCAGGTTCGGCGCACTTGAATCAAAACCACGGGCCACGCGAAAATGACGGCGACCGGAAACCGGAAGCGCCACTAGCGAATGTACTTAAGGCTACCTTAAGGGTAGATCAGCACCGGAAGCCCAGAAAACGCGATTTGCAAACACGATTTGCAAACGCGATTTGCAGCCGACGGGAACAGCTTGACCATAACGGGTCGGTCCAGCATGTTCCGTCACAAAACGGAGTGATTTCATGATTGAGACGTTGCTGCCCGCATCGGCGCTCGCCTTCCCAAATATCGATCCGGTGATTTTCCGGGTCGGACCGCTGGCAGTGCACTGGTACGGCCTCGGCTATGTCGTCGGCATCATGTTCGCCTGGTGGTACGGCAAGAAGCTCTTGCGAAGCCACCGCCTGTGGGCCAACAACCAGCCGCCCATGGCGCCGGAAGCGCTCGATGATTTCGTCATCTGGGCAGCGCTTGGCGTCGTGCTCGGCGGTCGCATCGGCTACGTGCTCTTCTATAATTTCTCCTATTATATCTCCAACCCGCTTGCCATTCCGGCGGTATGGGATGGCGGCATGTCGTTTCACGGCGGCATTTTGGGCACAACGCTCGCCATGATCCTGTTTGCCCGCTCGCGCGGCATCAAGGTCTGGAGCATGTTCGACACGATTGCCGCTGGTGTTCCGGTCGGACTTGGTGTCGTGCGCGTCGCCAATTTCATCAATTCGGAACTCTGGGGTCGTGTCAGTGATGTGCCGTGGGCAGTCTACTTCCCCAATGGAGGCCCGCTGCCGCGTCATCCAAGCCAGCTTTACGAAGCGTTCCTTGAGGGTGTAGTCCTCTTCCTCGTGCTGTTCCTGCTCGTCTGGGTCGGACGCAAACTGAAGAAGCCCGGCTTCATTGCAGGCGCTTTCGTCACGGGCTACGGCCTCAGCCGCATCGTGGTCGAATTCTTCCGCGAGCCGGATGCGCAGCTCGGCTATCTCTTCGGCGGATGGCTCACCATGGGTATGGTCCTCTCGGTGCCGATGGTACTGATCGGGCTTTGGGCCATGTGGCGCGCAAACCGGACCGCAGCCAAGGATGCCTGATCTTTCGCTGAAAGACCGGCTGAAACGCCTGATCGCCACCTCCGGGCCGATCAGCGTTGCCGATTACATGGCAGCCTGCCTCGGCGACCGCGAGGCGGGCTATTATACGACGCGTGAACCTTTCGGACGCGACGGTGACTTCATCACCGCGCCGGAAGTAAGCCAGATGTTCGGTGAACTGATCGGCATCTGGTGTGTCAGCGAATGGGACGCGCTGGGAGGCCCGGACAATATCGTGCTGTGCGAAATCGGCCCCGGTCGCGGCACGCTGATGAGCGATATGCTGCGCACTATTGGCAGGCTCGCCCCGCAAATGCTGGACCATGTGCGTGTCGCCATGGTCGAAACAAGCCCGCGCCTTGCCGAAAAGCAAAAGGAAAAACTGTCCGACGCAGGCGCGAAGATCGACTGGTTCGAACGCTTTTCCGATATTCCCGCCGATACTGCCAACGGGCCGCTGATCCTCGTCACCAATGAGCTGTTCGATGCGATCCCGTTCCGGCAGTTCGTCAAGGTCGATGGCCGCTTTGTCGAACGGATGATTGCGCTCGATGACAAGGATGAGTTCCATTTCGTCAGCGGTCTGGGTGGTATAGATCCGGCGCTGTTACCTGTAGGCCATGCGGAAGCACCCGAAGGCGCGATCTTTGAAGCAGCCCCTGCGCGCACGGCCTTGATGCAGGAAATTGCCAGCCGTATCGCGACCACACGCGGCGCAGCGCTCAACGTCGACTATGGCCATCTGAAAGCCGGTTTCGGCGACACGCTGCAAGCCATGTTGAAACACGGCTTTGACGATGTATTTGCCAATCCGGGCATTGCGGACCTCACCAGCCATGTCGATTTCGACATTCTGGACAAGACCGCGCGGGCCAGCGGCTGCAAGACCGGAACAATGACGCAGGGCGAATTTCTGCTCGCAATGGGCCTGCTTGATCGCGCCGGACGGCTCGGTACGGGCAAGGACGCAGCGTTTCAGGAAAAAATCCGACAGGACGTCGAAAGACTGGCCGCACCCGATCAAATGGGAACCTTGTTCAAGGTTCTCGCATTGAGTGACGGGCTGACACGCCTCTATCCTTTCGAAACCAAGTGATGCCCTTCCCTTCAAAAAGCTTCAATTGACAAGCCAGCGGACCTCCCCCACCATCCCGCCGTTTACGAAAGCCAGCAAGATGACCGATATGCCGCAACCACTCCGCTCGCCTCTCCTTGAAAAGCCCGTCGGACAGAACGGGAAGCGGATCGCGCATGGCTTTTTCACCCGCAAGGGCGGTGTTTCCGATGGCATCTATACGGGCCTGAACGTTGGAAGCGGGTCAAACGATGTGCCGGAAAAAGTTGCCGAGAATCGCCGCCGCGTCGCCGAGAACCTTGGCGTTGCACCCGATCATCTCATGACCGTGCATCAGGTTCATTCGCCCGATGTCCTCCACGTCACCGAGCCGTTCGGCGCTCCACGCCCGAAGGCCGACGCAATGGTCACAAATGTGCCGGGCATCGCCATTGGTGCTTTGTCCGCCGATTGCGGGCCTGTGCTTTTTGCAGATCACGAAGCGGGAATCATCGGCTCCGCCCATGCCGGATGGCGTGGCGCTTTCGGCGGTGTCCTTGAAAACACGATTGAAGCCATGATCGGCCTCGGTGCGAAACGCGAGAACATCGTTGCTGTTCTCGGGCCGACCATCGGGCCGGAAAATTACGAAGTCGGGCCGGAATTCTATGCAGAATTCATCGGCAGAGATGCTGCCTACACCACCTATTTCCGGCCTTCCGACAAGCCGGAACACAAGCTGTTCGATCTGTGGACATTCATCACCGACCGGCTGACGAAGGCTGGTGTGCGGGCAGAATCCCTTCGCCAGTGCACCTATGCCGATGAGGAACAATTCTATTCCTACCGGCGCACCACCCATCGCAATGAACCCGACTACGGGCGTCAGATTGCAGCGATCGCCATCATAGAAGATTAGGAGAACCGCATGGCCCTTCACTTCGAGCCGGAAGAATTCGCAGCACGTCGCGACCGTCTGATCTTGAAGATGGAGGAGGAAAAGCTGGATGCGCTTCTGCTGTTCGCGCAGGAGAGCATGTACTGGCTGACCGGCTATGACACGTTCGGCTTCTGCTTCTTCCAATGCCTCGTCGTGAAGGCCGACGGGTCGATGGTGCTGATGACACGCTCCGCCGATTTGCGGCAGGCGCGTCATACGTCGAACATCGAGAACGTCGTCGTCTGGACCGATCGCGACAATGCCAATCCGGCTTCCGACCTTCGCAATATTCTGACCGAACTCGACCTTCTCGGCACCCGGATCGGGATCGAATATCAGACGCATGGCCTTACCGGCGCCAATGCGCGCAAGCTGGACGAACAGCTGCAGAGCTTTGCCAAGCTTTACGATGCTTCCGGCATGGTGGATCGCCTGCGGCTGCTCAAAAGCCCTGCGGAAATTGCCTATGCGAAACGCGCCGCCGAACTCAGTGACGACATACTCGACGCTGCGATAAAGCTCACCAAAGGCGGGGCGAGCGAAGCCGATATTCTGGCTGCGATGATGAGCACCAATTTTGCCGGCGACGGCGATTTTCCCGCCAACGAATATATCATCGGCTCGGGCGACGATGCCCTGCTCTGCCGCTACAAATCCGGTCGGCGCAAGCTGAACAAGAACGATCAGCTCACGCTCGAATGGTCGGGCGTCTTCCGGCATTACCACGCGCCGATGATGCGCACGATCGTCGTCGGCAAGCCGACCACACATCATCAAGAGCTCTATGCGGCTGCACGCGAGGCGCTGGAAGCAGTGGAAGCAGCCATGACGCCCGCCTCGACATTCGGCGACGTCTTTGACGCCCATGCGCGGACCATGGAAGCACACGGCCTTACCCGTCATCGCCTCAATACCTGTGGCTATTCGGTGGGAGCACGTTTCACGCCATCATGGATGGACCCGCAGATATTCTATGCCGGAAACCCGGAAAGCATCCAGCCGGACATGACGCTTTTCGCACATATGATCATCATGGATTCCGACACCCAAACCGCCATGACGCTGGGGCAGACATATCTCACAACAAATGGCGCAGCTCAGCCATTATCCCGCCATTCTCTTGATATGATTGTAAAATGAGGCGCAATCGGCGATAAAACTGCCACAAGCGCAACCCGGAAACTGCAAAGCGGCTTTCGGGCAAGATGCACGTCGATAAAATCGATAGATTATTTTGAACTGAAAATGCCCGACCGCAGAGAACCTGCGCCTTCAGGAGCATGAAGCCGAACATGAACAAGGCACGTCTTTCAACGATGTTGTTGCTGGCCGGAGTGCTTACAAGCGTCCTGGCCGCCTGCAACAGCACTGAGTCCGCTCTGAACGTACAGGGTAGCAATCAAAATTCCGGGCAAAATTCCGGGCAAACTACTACGCCAGCCGCGACACCGGGCACCCCGGCGACGGGCACCGCTCCCGTGCAGCCCACGGGAACAACTCCGGCCACGACCGGCACAGCACCTGCGACGACCACGCCAGTGGCACCGCAGCGCAGTGCAGCGCTCAAGCCGGGCAAGTTGCATATCGCCCCGATTGTCGGCGCACCGGTCAATGTGGTGACGCCGCTGACCCATCGCATGAATGACGATGCCAAGTCGAAAGGCATTGAGCTTGCAGGCAATAACGACCCGAGTGCTGCCTACGTCATGAAGGGATATTTCTCCGTTCTTTCGGAAGATAATCAGACCACCGTGCTTTACGTCTGGGATGTTCTGGATGCTTCCGGCAACCGCCTTCACCGGATACAGGGGCAGGAGAAAGTTCCAGGTGCGGCCGCAGACTCATGGAGCGTCGTTCCGGCTTCCGCAATGCAGACAATCGCCGACCGCACCATGCAGGAATATTCGACCTGGCTTGCGGCAAATCGCGCATAGAAACTTGCTTTGGCAGCAAAAGACTGAAATCTTTTGCTGAATCTGTTTTGCCTACTGTGGGAAAGCCGGAAAACCGGGCTTTTTACAGCAATTGTGTTCCCGAGGGCCTTGCAATGGCGATGACTCTTTGCAATAGGCCCCACATCCGAAAGAAAACCTTTCTAGCTGCAGTACTTGGCCGGTCAGACCGTACGCAGCTTTAAAGTTTTTAAGAGATTAAGTCCGTTCCGGCGGACTGTTGCGACAGAACCAAACTGCAAACCGCGACCGCATCGGCGTCAGAGGCAAAAGAATGAAACTTTTCGCAGGCAACTCCAACCGGGTTCTTGCCGAATCCGTTGCTCAGTATCTCAACATTCCACTCGGTAAGGCCAGCGTCCGTCGCTTCGCCGATCAGGAAATCTTCGTAGAGATTCAGGAAAACGTGCGCGGCGAAGACGTATTCGTACTGCAATCGACTTCCTACCCGGCAAACGATCACCTGATGGAACTGCTCATCATGATCGACGCCTTCCGCCGCTCGTCGGCACGTCGCATCACCGCCGTCCTGCCCTATTTCGGCTATGCCCGTCAGGACCGCAAGCCCGGCCCGCGCACGCCGATCTCTGCCAAGCTGGTCGCCAATCTCATCACCGAAGCCGGTGCGAACCGCGTCCTGACGCTTGACCTTCATGCCGGTCAGATTCAGGGCTTCTTCGATATCCCGACCGACAACCTCTACGCCGTTCCGGTCATCGCCCGCGATGTGAAGGCCAATTACGCGACCGGCAATTGCATGGTCGTTTCGCCTGACGTTGGCGGCGTGGTTCGCGCCCGTTCGCTCGCAAAGCGCATCGATGCGCAGCTCGCCATCGTCGACAAGCGCCGCGAACGTCCAGGTGAATCGGAAGTCATGAACGTCATCGGCGACGTTTCCGGCAAGGACTGCCTGCTGTTCGATGACATCGTCGATTCCGGCGGCACGCTCTGCAACGCAGCTGAGGCCCTGTTGAACAAGGGCGCCAAGAGCGTCACCGCCTACATCACGCACGGCGTTCTGTCCGGCGGCGCGGTTGCCCGTATCGCCTCGTCCAAGCTGAAGGAACTGGTCATCACCGATTCCATCCAGCCGACCACTGCCATCAACGATGCGCCAAATATCCGCGTCCTCTCGATCTCGGACCTGATTGGCGAGGCCATCGCCCGCACGGCAGCGGAAGAGTCCGTTTCGAGCCTGTTCGACTAAAACACCAGCCGGATTACAATTCCGAGACATGCCGCCAGCAACAGCACGAGCGGCATGTTGAGCCTCAGAACAACAAGCAAGAATGCCGCCGCGCCTGCAATCAGGACGGCGGCATTGTCTATTGTGCTCCAGACCGGCAGCGGCAATGTGAAGGGACCTATAGCCTTCTCGACAACCTGCGAAAACAGGACATGCAGCGAGAACCACAGCGCCAGATTGGCAATCACGCCGACGACCGCAGCCGTGATCCCGCCCAGCATGGCCGACAGCCAGCGCACCTGACGCAGCCGCTCCACGAATGGCGCGCCCGCCAATATCCATAGAAAGCAGGGCACGAAGGTAAACCACAGCGCGATCAGTCCGCCGAAAAGGCCACCCAGAAGTGGCGGCAGGCCCGACAGGTTCGCAGCCCCCACAAAGCCGACAAAAACCAGCACGAGGATCAGCGGTCCCGGCGTGGTTTCCGCCAGACCGAGCCCCGTCAGCATTTCCCCCGGCTTCATCCAGCCGAAATGCTCGACCGCCTGCTGCGCCGTATAGGAAAGAGCTGCATAAGCGCCCCCAAATGTCACCGCAGCGAGCTTCGAAAAGAAGGCCGCTTCCTGCACGAAGACATGCGCGCCACCAAAAGTGAAGAAAAGCCCGAGCAAAGGCAAAAGCCACAGCCCGCCCCAGATGAGCGTTTGCTGCGTGAATTCGCGCAAGGCGCCAGGCGTCGCCTCTCCCATAATTGCGGCAGCACCATTTCCCTGCACGATATGCCGCAGGCCACCTGCAAGAGCCGCCAGCAGAACGACGAGCGGAAACGGCAGTTTCAGGAAGGCTATCGCAACGAATGCCGCAATCGCCACCGCATAGGAAAACCCCGAGGCTAGTGTCCGTTTGGCCATGCGATAAAGCGCTTCAAAAACCACGGCGAGAACCGCAGCCTTGAGGCCGAACAACAGCCCGGCCACGATGTCGACATGCCCGAAGGAGATATACAGCGCCGACAATGCAAGCATGACGACAGCGCCGGGCAGCACGAACAGAAGCCCGGCCAGAAGGCCGCCGCGCCAGCCCTTAACCGCCCAACCGGAATAGGTCGCAAGCTGCATGGCTTCCGGCCCCGGCAACAACATGCAGAAATTGAGCGCATGAATCAGCCGCTCCTGATCCATCCATTTCTTCTCATCCACGAGAATGCGCTGCAGCATGGCGATCTGCGCGGCCGGCCCGCCGAAGGACAGAAGCCCGATCTTGCCGAATGTCGCGAAGAGTTCTTTGTAACCCGGTTGCTGAATTGGCTGTGTCACGCTGCTGCCCTGAATGATCCGTTTCGCAAGCTGTCGGCGAGGATCATTACAGGTTCATGACAGTTTTCACAGCTTACTCCGCCGCAGCGCCTTCTTCCGCCAGATCGTCCGGCGCATTCGGGTCGCCCGGTGCCGTTTCGCAGGCGAGATCGGGAAAATTGACGATGCGCATTCCCTTGAAATCGTTGCGGACCACCAGAAGCCCGCGTTCTTCAAAATAGGTCAGCAGACGCCGGGCACGGCTGAACGAGTGCGTGCCATAGGCGCGCGCCAAAGCCGCATCGGAAGGACAAGGCGCGCCGGTTACCGCCGCCTGCGCCACGATCAGGAACACGCCCTGCACATCGTCGGTGAGGCTTTCCGACAGGGCCAGCGCCTGCTGCCATGTTTCGCCACTGGCCACATCGCTTTCAATGCTGGCCTGCGCCACTGCCAGCCTGCGGCGGAAGGCAGGGAGAGCCAGCGGCTCGCCCGGAACGCGGTGAATGCGACAACGCACCAGAAAGTCCTGATAAAGCACGGCCACGGACCGGAACGACGCTTCCGGATCGTCCACGATCTCGCGCATCACCTTTTCAAGGAGCTCATCCCGTTCGGCTTCCACCATGCCGGGGAACAAAGGTTCCTGTGCCGGTTCGGCTTCGGGCTTCGGCTTTGCTACCTGCGCCAGAATCTCCGCCGTCGATGGCGGCGGTGGAGGCGGCGGCGCTCTGCGCACGGCAGCACGGATTTCCTGCGGCGCAGGCGTGAAGATGAGGTCGAGCGCATCTTCCGGCGCATCAGGAAGCGGCATCAGTTTCGGCGATGAAGACCGCGCCGATGTCTCCACCTTGCCGATCTTGATCGGCAATGGACGACGCGACAATGCGGGGCCAAGCGCCACGAAATGCCCGCGCTGCAGATCGCGGAACATTTCCGCCTGCTTGCGCTCCATGCCCAGAAGATCAGCGGCGCGCGCCATATCGATATCGAGAAATGTACGCCCCATGAGGAAGTTCGAAGCTTCAGCTGCAACGTTCTTGGCAAGCTTCGCCAGTCGCTGCGTGGCGATAACACCCGCAAGGCCACGCTTTCGTCCGCGACACATGAGATTGGTCATCGCGCCGAGCGACAGCTTGCGCGCTTCATCCGACACTTCACCGGCGGCGGCAGGCGCAAAAAGCTGCGCCTCATCCACAACCACCAGCATCGGATACCAATAGTCGCGCTCGGCATCGAACAAACCGCCAAGAAAAGCCGCAGCCGAGCGCATCTGCTGCTCGACATCGAGACCTTCCAGATTGAGCACCACCGAAACACGATGCTGGCGGATGCGTCCGGCAATGCGTGTCAGTTCGGCTTCGGTACGGGCGGCATCGACAACGACATGGCCGTAAAGATCGGCAAGCGTGACGAAATCGCCTTCAGGGTCGACGATGCACTGCTGCACCCATTGCGCGCTCTGTTCCAGAAGGCGGCGCAAAAGATGCGATTTGCCGGAGCCGGAATTGCCCTGCACGAGCAAACGCGTGGCGAGAAGCTCCTCAAGATCAAGCATGGCCTGCTTGCCACCGCCAAGCGCCGCTGCCGAGGCAGAACCGCTTCCAGCAACTGCACCCATGTCGATACCGACCTGCATCTCGCCTCCTTGTTTCAACATAGCAGGAACAAACGACTCGCACGGCCAAGCCTGCGGTCGATCAGGCATTCGCTTAACATCTTTGACGCCGCCAATGCCACCGGTTATGAGAAATGCCCACAGATGCCGGGCACGGGAACTGCTCGCAGCCCAAAAAACTTGCGCCGCCGCACGCTATGGTCTATAGCCAGCGCCATCCGCGTAGACACCCTTGGAGGCAACGCGGAATGGAGCGGTCCGGTCTTTCACCTTGTGACAGACAATACGGGCTGTTTCATGTCGTTTGTTGAAGCATGATCCCGAAAAGTGGAAACCGGTTTTCGGACAAGATCATGCGCAGATTATACAGCGAGCGACACTCCAGTAACATCGAAAGGAAATGCCATGAGCGAGACTTACGTGCTCAAGGCCGATCTGCGTACCCGGGTTGGTAAGGGGTCCTCCCGCGAACTGCGTCGCAACGGCCAGATTCCTGCAGTCATCTATGGCGACAAGCAGGAACCCCTCGCAATCGCCGTCTCCTACAAGGAGATCTTCTACAAGATTCATGGCGGTGGCTTTAAGACCACTGTTGCCACGATCGAAGTAGACGGCAAGAAGATTCAGGTCCTCCCGAAGGACTACCAGCTGGATCCGGTCCGTGACTTCCCGCAGCATGTCGACTTCCTGCGCGTTTCCGCGAAGTCGGTCGTCCACGTGAATGTTCCTGTTCACTTCAAGAACGAAGAAGCAGCTCCGGGCATCAAGCGCGGCGGCGTTCTCAACATCGTTCGTCACGACGTTGAACTGATCGTTCCGGCCAATGCAATTCCGGAAGCACTCGAGTTCGACCTGACCGGCCTCGAAATCGGCGACTCCGTCCACATTTCGGCGATCAAGCTGCCGAAGGGCGTGACCGCTGCCATCCAGGATCGCGACTTCACCATCGCCACGATTGCTGCTCCTGCCGGCCTGAAGTCGGAAGAAGCTGCTTCGGAAGGTGCTGCAGAAGAAGAAGCCAAGGACGGCGAATAATCGCTTTCCGCACAGGAGCGCTAACGCGCTTCTTATCCGAAAACCGGTTCCCACTTTTCGGGAAGCGCTACAGAAGGGGCTCTGAACCATGCTGCTCATTGCAGGTCTTGGCAATCCGGGCCCCAAATATGCGCATAACCGGCACAATATCGGTTTCATGGCGGCGGATGAAATATTCCGCCGCCATCGCTTTTCCAACTGGCAGAAGAAGTTTCAGGCCGAGATTGCCGACGGCGTGATCGACGGCGAAAAAGTGCTGCTGGTCAAGCCGCAGACTTTTATGAACCTTTCGGGTCAGTCCATCGGCGAAGCCATGCGCTTCTACAAGCTGACACCTGCCGATCTCGTCGTGATCTATGACGAACTCGACCTCATTCCGGGCAAGCTGCGCATCAAGACCGGCGGCGGCTCCGGCGGTCATAACGGCATCAAATCCATCGACGCGCATATGCAGGCCTTCCCCGGCGGCCAGAATTATCGCCGCATGCGGCTTGGCATCGGCCATCCGGGTGCGAAGGAACTCGTGCATAACTATGTCCTCGGCGATTTCGCCAAGGCCGACAATGAATGGCTGGATACGCTTCTGGGCGCTATTGCCGACAATGTGGGCCTGCTTGCCGCCAAGGGCGAAGACAACAGTTTCATGAACCGCATTGCGCTCGCCATGGGCGACGGCAATCAACGGCCCAGCGGTTTCAAGGCCGATCCCGCACAACTGGAAAAGGCGCCACCAAAGGCGCAGAGCCATATTCGCCAGGCGCGGCAGAACCAGAAGAAGCCGAATATTCCTGCCAGCGGCCCGATGGCTGAAATGCTGAAAAAGCTGCTTGGGAAAAAGGACTAAAACAGTTCCAGCAAAAGTGCGAAGCGGTTTTGCATGGGAGAATGCGTAAAAGTAAGCCGTTCCCAAGGGCGCGACGCCTCCGCCTCTTGACGCTTCACGGTCCGATGACGCATAGCCACAACAATAGAATTCTAGTCTGATAGGTACGATCATGGGTTTCAAATGCGGCATCGTCGGTCTGCCAAATGTTGGCAAGTCGACGCTTTTCAACGCGCTGACCAAAACGGCCGCCGCACAGGCCGCAAACTATCCGTTCTGCACCATCGAGCCGAACACGGGCGAAGTGGCGGTTCCCGATCCGCGCCAGAACGATATCGCCCGGATTGCCGGTTCGAAGGAAATCATCCCGACCCGCATCAACTTCGTTGATATTGCCGGCCTCGTGCGCGGCGCATCGAAGGGTGAAGGTCTCGGCAACCAGTTCCTCGCCAATATCCGCGAAGTGGATGCCATCGTGCATGTGCTGCGTTGCTTCGAGGATGACGATATCACCCATGTCGAAGGTCGTATCGATCCGGTATCGGACGCCCAGACGGTTGAAACGGAGCTGATGCTGTCGGACCTCGAAAGCATCGAGCGCCGCATCGTGCAAATCCGCAAGCGCGCTACCGGCAAGGACAAGGAAGCCCTCACCATTCTGCCGGTGATGGAAGCAGCACTCGAACTGCTCCAGAACGGCCAGCCGGTCCGCCTGATGCTGAAGGATATTGCCGCAGAAGACCTGCTGACGCTGAAGGGCCTGAACCTTCTCACCTCCAAGCCGGTTCTTTATGTCTGCAACGTCGCTGAAGGCGATGCGGCCAAGGGCAACGAGTATAGCGCTGCCGTCGACAAGATGGCCGAGGAACAGGGTGCCCAGACGGTCATCATTTCGGCTGCAATCGAAGCGGAAGTTGCGCAGCTTCCCGATGAGGAAGCCAAGGAATATCTGGAAAGCATGGACCTTGAGGAACCGGGTCTCGACCGCCTGATCCGCGCCGGTTACAAGCTTCTCGACCTCATCACCTATTTCACCGCAGGGCCGAAGGAAACCCGCGCCTGGACAATCCGGCGCGGCACCAAGGCTCCCGGCGCTGCCGGTGTCATCCATACCGATTTCGAGCGCGGCTTTATCCGTGCCCAGACCATCGCCTATGAAGACTACGTCAAATACAATGGCGAAGTCGGAGCGAAGGAAGCCGGCAAGGCAAGGGACGAAGGCAAGGAATACATCGTCCATGACGGCGATGTGATGCTGTTCCGCTTCAATACCTGATACGTTCAGGCCGCCGGAAACCGGCGGCCTTTTCTTTATGCCTACTCGGAGGAGATCGAGGGTGAGCAAGCCTCTGCCTAAATATGCTTATGAGGATATGGAGCCGGGAATGACCCTTCCCTTCGGTCCTCGTACGATCAACAAGCAAGAAATCATCGAGTTTGCCAGCGAGTTCGATCCGCAGCCGTTCCATCTTGATGAGGAAGCAGGCAAGGCGAGCGTGCTCGGCGGGCTGGCGGCATCAGGATGGCAGACCACCTCCCTCATCATGCGCATGGTCTGCGATGCCTATCTTACAAACTCAACGTCACAGGGTGGTCCCGGCGTCGAATTCACGCGTTGGAAACGCCCCGTACTCGCGGGCGATACGCTGAATGGTGTGACGACCATCAAGGACAAACGCATTTCCAAATCGCGCCCGGCAATCGGGTTGGTGACGTTCCACCATGAACTGTTCAATCAGCGTGGTGAGAGCGTGTGCGAAATGCAGCATCCATGCATGATGCTGCGCCGCGATTACGATGCGACGGCAGGAGGGGCGTCATGAGTTTCCTGGAAGAAAATCTCGGGCAGAACCTCGTCATCGGCAGCTATACGTTTACTGCCGAGGAAATCATCGATTTCGCCAGAAAATATGATCCGCAGCCGTTCCATCTGGACAGCGAAGCGGCAAAAAAGAGCGTCTTCGGCGGACTTTGTGCTTCCGGCTGGCACACCACTGCAGTGTTCATGAAGCTCAATGTCGCTTCCATCGTCAAGGCAACGAAGGAAGCTCTGAAACGCGGCGAGACGCCGCCGACATTCGGCCCCTCACCCGGCTTTGAAAACCTGAAATGGTCAAAGCCCGTCTATGCCGGAGATACGATCACCTACAAGCGCCTGGTCCACGCCATAAGGCCGCTCGCCTCCCGCCCCGGCTGGTCGATGCTGACCATGACGACGAGCGCCCATAACCAGAATGGCGAAGAGGTGCTTTCCTTCGACAATGCGGCGATGGTGAAACTGCCGCCCAAGGCTGATGCCTGAAATAACAAAGCCCGGAGCAATGTCCGGGCTTTTTCGTATTCTCAGTCGCCTTCAAAGGCCACCAGCGTGCGGACCGGCACGCCAAGAGCTTCCAGCTTCTTGCGTCCGCCGAGATCCGGCAGGTCGATGATGAAGCAGGCTGCGACGATCTCTGCGCCCATCTGAAGCAAAAGCTTCGCTGCCGCTTCCGCCGTTCCGCCCGTGGCGATCAGATCGTCCACCAGAATGATCCGTTCGCCCTTTTCAATCGCGTCGCGATGCATTTCCATTTCATCGATGCCATATTCAAGGCTGTAGGCAATGCGCACTGTATCGCGCGGCAGCTTGCCCTTCTTGCGGATCGGTACGAAACCAGCCGACAGCTGATGCGCGATTGCGCCGCCGAGAATAAAGCCACGTGCTTCGATGCCCGCTACCTTGTCGACCTTGTTGCCTGCATAGGGATAGACCAGCTCATCGACGGAACGGCGAAATGCCTGCGCATCGCCCATAAGCGTCGTCACGTCACGGAATTGGACGCCCGGCTTGGGATAGTCCGGAATGGTGCGGATCGCATCCTTCAAGCTGGCTTTAAATCCGGATTCCATTTTCCATCCTTTCAGGCGGCCTGCGGGCCGGTCAAGTTAATCAAGGCAAAGTTGGGACCAAGGACCTTTACACCCTCAAACGGGCAAATTGCAAAAGAAACCGCCCATTTCTGCCAAGAACATTGCGGCGACGCACGGTCATTTGCATGGCCTAATTGTGGCAAGGCTGATCTTCCAGTTCCAGCACAAAAAAATGGGCGCCCACGGCGCCCATCTTTTAATTCAGGTTGATCTATTGTCAGTGTTTAACATCCGACCAGATCGAACGCTTGGCGACATAAACCAGACCGGCAAAAAGGATCAGGAATATGATGACCCGGAAACCGGTCCGCTTGCGATCTTCCAGATGCGGCTCTGCAGCCCACATCAGGAATGCCGAAACGTCGCGTGCATACTGATCCACCGTTTGCGGCGAACCATCGTCATAGGTGACTTGGTCGTCGCTCAGCGGCTTTGCCATGGCCAGCGACTTGCCGGCGATGAAGTATGGGTTGAAATGCGTCCCTTCAGGAATATGCATCCCCGCTGGTGGCTGTTCATCATAGCCGGTCAGCAGTGAATGGATGTAGTCCGGACCTGCTTCGGCATATTGCGTGAATATGTCGAAGATGAAGGTCGGGAAGCCGCGTTCAACACCACGAGCCTTCGCGATCAGCGAGAAGTCCGGAGGAGCTGCACCGTTGTTCGCGGCCGCAGCTGCGTTCGCGTTCGGAAATGGCGCCGGGAAGTGATCAGTCGGGATCGCCTTGCGGGTGAACATTTCGCCATCCGCATTCGGCCCGTCCTGTACTTCATATTCAGCGGCAAATGCCTTGACCTGCTCCGGTGAGTAGCCGAGACCTTCCAGCGTGCGGAAGGCCACCAGGTTCATCGAATGACAGGCCGAACAAACTTCCTTGTAGACCTTCAGGCCACGCTGAAGCTGTCCTTTGTCATAGGTTCCGAACGGACCGGCAAAGCTCCACTTTTCCTGCTTGGGATGGTGGATCGGGAAATGTTCCGGCTCCGCGGCATTGCCGCCTTCCTCAGCCGAGGCACCACCCAGGGCGATACCAAGCGCGACCAGCGGAGCAATACCGAAGGCAGCGAAATTCTTGAGGATGTTTTTCATTGTTACGTCCTTCATCTCTCTCGCTGGTTCAGCCCCGAGTTTCAACAGGGATTTCCACGGGGGTAACCCCGGCCTTGCCGCTCTTCTCCAGAACCGCCTCGGTGATCGAGTTCGGCAAACGCTTCGGCGTTTCGATCAAGCCGATGACCGGCATGATGATGATGAAGAAAGCAAAGTAGTAGAGCGTACCCAGCTGCGCCATGAAGACGTAGGAACCTTCCGCAGGACGCGAACCCAGCCAGCCGAGGAAGATGGCGTTGATCACGAACAGCCAGAAGAACAGCTTGAACCACGGACGATAGACAGCCGAACGAACCTTCGACGTATCGAGCCACGGCACGACGAAGAGGATTGCGATCGAACCGAACATGGTCAGAACGCCGCCGAGCTTCGAGTCGATCGGGCCGATGTTGAAGGTGATGGCGCGCAGCATCGCGTAGAACGGCAGGAAGTACCATTCTGGAACGATGTGAGCAGGTGTCTTCAGAGAATCAGCCGGGATATAGTTATCCGGATGACCGAGGAAGTTCGGCATGTAGAAGACGAAGTAGGCGAAGAACACGAAGAAGACGAGCGCGCCGAAAGCGTCCTTGATGGTCGCATAAGGCGTGAACGGCAGCGTGTCGGTCTTGGACTTGACTTCAATGCCGGTCGGATTGGTCTGACCCGTCACATGCAGCGCCCAGACGTGCAGGATAACGACACCGGCAATCATGAACGGCAGCAGATAGTGCAGCGAGAAAAAGCGGTTGAGCGTTGGATTGTCGACCGCAAAGCCGCCCAGCAGAAGCTGCTGGATCGGTTCGCCGATGATCGGGAAAGCCGTGAAGAAGCCGGTGATAACCGTCGCACCCCAGAAGGACATCTGGCCCCATGGCAGCACGTAGCCCATGAAGGCGGTAGCCATCATGAGAAGGAAGATCACCACGCCCAGAATCCACAGAAGCTCGCGCGGCGCCTTGTAGGAACCGTAATAGAGACCGCGAGCGATATGGAGATAGACGGCAATGAAGAAGAAGGATGCACCGTTGGAGTGCATGTAGCGCAGCAGCCAACCGGAGTTGACGTCGCGCATGATCTTTTCGACGGAATTGAACGCAATGCCCGTATCGGCAGCATAATGCATGGCCAGCACAACGCCGGTCAGGATCTGCGAAATGAGCATGAAGCTCAAAATGCCACCAAAGGTGTACATGTAGTTCAGGTTACGCGGCGTCGGATAGGCCACGAAGGAATCATAGACGAGACGCGGCAAGGGAAGCCGTTCGTCCACCCATTTTTCGATGCCGGTCTTCGGCGTGTATGTGGAGTGTCCACCACTCATGTCTTCTCTCCCCAAGACCTGTTAGCCGATCCTGATGACCGTATCGGAAGCGAACGCATATTGCGGAATGTGCATGTTCTCCGGAGCCGGACCACTGCGGATACGTCCGGCAGTGTCATAGGTCGAGCCATGGCATGGGCAGAACCAGCCACCGAAAGAACCGGATTCACCGAGCGGCACGCAACCCAGATGGGTACACACGCCGATCATCACCAGCCAGTTTTCCTTGCCCTCGCCTGCCGAGCGGGCGACATCGGTCGCCTGCGCATCCGCTGCGAGGTTGGCGTTACGTGCGTTCTGATCCTTGAGATCACCAAGAGCGGTTGTCTTGGCATCCTCGATTTCCTTGGCGGAGCGGTTACGAATGAAAACCGGCTTACCACGCCATTTGACAGTTAGTGATGCTCCTTCCGTCAGGGACGAAACATCAACCTCGATGGACGCAGCCGCGAGTGTCGAAGCGTCCGGACGCATCTGGTCGATAAACGGCCAGGCCAGTCCGCCAACTCCGACGACACCGGCCATTCCCGTCGCAATATACAAAAAATCACGCCGTGTCGGCTCAGCCGTGTCGTGTGCGCTCACGTGCCAATTCCTTTTCAACCTGCATGTTCAATTGAACTCTCCCCTCGTCCTCTTTTGCACTTGCGCAAAAGTAGTCCTGCAAGTGCTCACAGGACGAAATTCCCTCCATTTCACTATCCGGTTTATGCGCGTAAAAATCGCTTGTCCAGACACCAACCCCTTATGACGGCACGATGTCGCAGGCGGATTTGCTTGCTCAATTCAGGGAATGCACAGCAAAGCGATAACGCATTACAGACAGTGGAAAGCTTTCAGCTTTCTCCGTTCCTCCCTATGAAACCGCCCGACTGGCGGGCCCAAAGTCCCGCATAGATGCCACCGCGGGCGATAAGTTCGTCATGCGTCCCCTCCTCCACGATGCGGCCTTGATCCATCACAACGAGACGATCGAGCGCTGCGATGGTGGAAAGGCGGTGAGCAATCGCAATAACCGTCTTTCCATCCATAAGGCGTTTCAAATTCTCCTGAATCGAAGCTTCGACCTCCGAATCGAGTGCGGAAGTCGCCTCATCGAGGATGAGGATTGGCGCGTCCTTCAAAATAGCGCGAGCGATAGCAATGCGCTGGCGCTGCCCGCCAGAAAGCTTGACGCCGCGCTCGCCCACAAAGGCATCGAACGACCGCCGCCCCTGGAAATCCTCCAGACTGGCAATGAACCCATCGGCTTCGGCCTGACGTGCTGCCTGCAGCAGTTCTTCGTCGGTCGCATCGTCGCGCGCCAGCATGATGTTGTCGCGCAGCGACCTGTGCAGCAATGCAGTTTCCTGACTGACGACCGCGACCGCCCGACGCAGCGAGGTCTGGGTGACATCGCGAATGTCCTGACCGTCCACGAGGATCGCGCCTTTCTCGACATCGTAGAGGCGCAGGATGAGATTTACGAGGGTAGACTTGCCCGCCCCGGAATGCCCGACGAGACCGACGCGTTCACCACCGCGCACAGTGAGGTTGATATTGTCGAGAACGCCCGCAGCCTTGCCGTAGTGGAACGTGACATCCTGAACATCGATACGCGCCTTAGTCACCTGCAAGGGTTTGGCACCGGGCCTATCCTCAAGACCGAGCGGAGCAGAAACCAGCCGCATGGAATTCTCGATCAGTCCGAGCTGGCGCAGCATGCCATTGAGCTGCATCATGAGACGGCCAAGGAGCATATTGAGGCGCAGCACGAGGCCAAGCGTGAACGACACCTGCCCGACCGTGATGGCATTGCGCGTCCACAAATCGATGGCAATCGCCGCAACCGTCACGATCATCAGGCCGGAAAGTGCGGTGAGCGAAACACGAACGCCGGTGAGTGAGCGCATGAACGGAAGAATTGCGCCGAGATACCGCTCGAAACCATCGCGCAGATAGCGCTCATCGTCATCGGCAGTATTGAGCTTGATCGTCTGGATGTTGGAATAGCTGTCAACGATACGCCCGTTAATCATCGATCCCGCCTCGGCAGAAGCCTCAGCGTGCTTGCGGATGCGCGGCAGATAGCGCCAGGCGATGAAGCCGAAGGCAATGATCCAAAGGACTACCGCCGCTGCCAGCCGCCAGTCGAGCCGACCGACCAGAAACAGCGTGGTGATGCTGTAGATCGCCATGAACCAGACGACCTGAATGAGACTTTCAATGAGATCGCCTGCCGCTTGCCCCGCCTGCCAGACCTTGGTGGCAATGCGCCCGGCAAAATCATTCTGGAAGAAGGCATAGGACTGGCGGAGAACATAGGAGTTCGCCTGCCAGCGGATCATATTGTAGAAACCCGGCGACAAGGTCTGGTCTTCCAGCAGCGTGTTGATCGCCGTCACGACGAGGCGGATTACAAGGACGGTTATGCCCATGAACAGAAGTTCTGGCCCTGCCGCCTGCAAAAGCGCCGACCAGCTTCGTTCGACGCCACCCTTCCCCGCCTGATCGAGAATATCGACCAGCCTGCCGGTGAAATAGAACAGGCCCGCCTCGACCAGCGGCAGCAATCCGCCAACCGCAAGCGAAACGGCGAGCGGCCATTTCGCTTGCCTCGCATAATGCCAGAGAAAGCCGAGCGTGGTTGAAGGCGGTCTCAGCCGGTCCGGTTCACGAAAGGGATCGACCCAACGTTCGAACAGGCTGTAAACCGCTTTCATCAATGGCTTCTGTCCTTATTGTACCAGCGCATCCTCGGGATTTTCATCGAAGCCGAGGAAACCGCCGGACTGGCGGGCCCATAGACTTGCATAAATGCCGCCGAGCGCCACAAGTTCCTCATGCGTGCCATCTTCGACGATGCGCCCCTTGTCCATCACCACGAGACGATCAAGCGCCGCAATGGTGGAAAGGCGGTGCGCGATGGCAATCACGGTCTTGCCTTCCATCAAGGTGTTGAGACTATCCTGAATGGCTGCTTCGACTTCCGAATCGAGCGCCGAGGTCGCCTCGTCCAGAATGAGGATCGGCGCATCCTTCAGCATCACACGCGCAATGGCAATGCGCTGGCGCTGTCCGCCGGAAAGCTTGACTCCCCGTTCGCCGACATGCGCATCCAGCCCCTGCCGTCCCTTCGGGTCGGTCAGCAGCGGAATGAACTGGTCGGCCTGCGCCAGACGAATGGCCTGCTGGAGCATCTCTTCGGTCGCATCCGGCCGCCCATACATGATGTTCTCACGAACCGAACGGTGCAGAAGCGAGGTATCCTGCGTCACCATGCCGATATTGGCGCGAAGCGAATCCTGCGTGACTTTGGAGATGTCCTGCCCATCGATCAGAATGCGGCCCTTCTCCAGATCGTAGAAGCGCAACAGCAGATTGACCAGCGTGGACTTGCCAGCACCGGACCGCCCAACCAGACCCACTTTCTGGCCCGGCTGGATCGTGAGCGTGAGATTTTCGATAACCCCTTTGCCCTTGCCGTAATGGAAGCCGATCTTGTCGAAGTCGAGTTCGCCTCTGGTCACCTGCAATGCCGGTGCACTGGGGACGTCCACGACCTCATGCGAACGCGCAATCGTCGTGATCCCGTCCTCCACCGTACCTATATTTTCAAACAGGGCCGACATTTCCCACATGATCCACTGCGACATGCCGTTGAGGCGCAGAACCAGACCAATGCCCACAGCAACGGCGCCAACGGAAATCGCTTCATTCATCCAGAGCTGGATGCCGATTGCACCCACCGCAAACAGCAGAATGCAGTTCGCCATATAGAGCGTGAAATGAAACAACGTGATGAGTCGCATCTGCCGATGCACGGTACCGAGGAAGCCATCGAGGCTTTCCTTCACATATGATTCTTCCCGGCTTGAATGCGAGAAAAGCTTCACGGTTGCGATATTGGTGTAGCTGTCGACGATACGTCCCGTCATCGATGAACGCGCATCGGCCTGCTGTTCTGAAATCACGCGCAGACGCGGGATGAAAACGCGCAGCAATATGATGTAGACGACGAGCCAGACGGCAAACGGGATCATCAGGACAAGGTCCGCAGACGCTGCAATAAACAGCGTGCCCGCAAAATAGACGATCACATAGTTGAGCACGTCCAGAAGCTTCATCACCGTTTCACGAACGGCGAGCGCAGTCTGCATCAGCTTGGTTGAAATACGCCCGGCAAACTCATCCTGAAAGAAAGCCATCGACTGGCGGATCAGGTAACGGTGCATCAGCCAGCGCACACGCATCGGATAATTGCCGAGCAATGTCTGGTGGATAAGCAGCGAATGGATCAGTACCACGCCCGGAAGGACGACCAGAACAACACCAGCAATCAGCGCAAGCCGCCAGCCTTCATTGCTCAGAAATGTCTCTCGCGACTGATGTGACAGCCAGTCGACAATATTGCCCATGAAGGCAAAGAGCGACACTTCGATCACGGCGATGAGCGTGGTGAAGATTGCCATGCCGATGATCCACGGCCAGGCACCGCGGGTATAATAAAGGCAAAAGGCTACCAGTCCGCGCGGGGGCTCGCGCGGCGGCTCTTCGGGATAGGCTTCGAGTCGTTTTTCAAACCATCTGAACATGGTGCACCTTTTAGGTGGTCCCGGAAGAATTGCCAAGACGGAAGAGGAACAAAACGGGAATATTTCTACAGATGTTTTCTGTAGAAATCACGACACCGGAGCTGTTGATGTTCCGGCTATTGCCGCCTTCGGTGCTTGCGGCGATCTGCATTTCGCGTTACCCGCATCATATGGAACTGCGCGTCGCACTTTACCAGCCCGACATTCCCGGCAACACGGGAACCATCCTGCGTATGGCCGCTTGCCTCGGCTTCGCGGTCGACCTGATCGAACCTGCCGGGTTCGACATTTCCGACCGGTCCCTAAAGCGTGCCGGCATGGACTATCTGGAGCAGGCAACCCTCACCCGCCATGCGGACTGGCACCACTTCGAAGACTGGCGTCTGCAGGCCAAGCGCCGGATCGTGTTGCTGTCCACCAAGGCAGCGATCCCCTATACGGATTATCGGTTTCAGGAAAATGACATTCTGCTCTTCGGGCGTGAGTCGTCGGGCGTTCCCGACAATGTCCACAATTCCGCCGATGCACGGCTTCTGATCCCGATGATGCCCGGCGCGAGATCGCTAAATCTTGCGGTTTCGGTTGCGATGACGGCAGGCGAAGCTCTGCGCCAGCGGAGGGACAAGGTCGATTCCCTCCGGCAGGAATGACAACGCCAGAATTGCGCTTCGCGAAAGGACCGGCTTCGCAAAGCACCCCCGCCCCATCCGGTCTGAAAGGCTCGCTTCGTCCATGAACCTGTCTGTTCGTACACTCACTCTTGCTGCTTCCGCCGCTTCCCTGCTGGCAAGCGCTCCGGCTTTCGCCAAGGAGGCTTCGCCTATCGCGCCAAAGGTGATGGTCATCACCATGTTCGGCGAAGAAGCCAAGCCATGGCTTGAAGGCGAAAAATTCACGCAGAAGATCAAGCTGCCGGGCCTGAGCCCCGAATATCCAGAGATCGACTGCACCGCCGAAGGCCTCTGTCACATGACGACGGCGATGGGCTTCGCCAATGCCGCAAGCGCGACGGCGGCTATGGCGCTGAGCGACAAGCTCGACCTCTCGCACACCTATTTCCTGATCGCTGGCATTGCCGGTGTCGACCCGAAGCACGGCACACTCGGATCGGCGCATTGGGCAAAATATTCCGTCGATGCCAATCTGAACCATCGCATCGACATTCGGGAAGCACCGGAAGGCTGGCCAACGGACTTTTTCGGCCTCGGTGCTGCAAAGCCCGGCGAAAAGCCGAAATGGGCTGCGGGCACTGAAGTCTTCGAACTGAACGGCAAGCTGGCCGATTACGCACTGGCAACAACCAAGGGCATCGAACTTCTCGATAGCGACGCAGCGAAGGAATACCGCAAGCACTACACGCAGGAAGCGGCGACCGGCTCGCCAAAGGTCACGATCTGCGATACGGCTTCGGGCGATACCTACTGGCACGGCGCGAAGCTCGGCGAAGCCATGACCGAATGGTCGAAGCTTCTGACCGACGGCAAGGCCGACTACTGCACATCCCAGATGGAAGACAATGCCACACTGACCTCGCTGAAACGGGCTGCCGACGCTGGCAAGCTCGATTTCAACCGCATCGCATTGCTGCGCACCGCGTCGAACTTCGACCGTCAGGGCAAGGACCAGACGGCTGCTGAATCGCTTGCCGCAAATTCCGGCGGCTTCCCGCTCGCCACAACCAACGCCTATCGCGTCGGGAAGGCCTATGCCGACAGCATTATCCAGAACTGGAATGCGTGGGAGAAGGCACCACAGACTGCAGGGAAATAAAACTCCAATCATTGAGCTGGCAGTTTTTTTTGAATATAAATTGCCAGCTCAAACAAGCGGTTGATTCAAAGTATTATAAAAATTACTCCATCTAAAATTACACTCTAATTGATATGGGGCTAAATAATGAAGAAAATTATATTCTTTATTTTTTTATATTCTTTGAACTGCAGCAATGCCATTTCGGCGGATATTTCAAATCAGAAAACCACAGATGTAAATTATACATTTTCTGGAAGCATCGGATACTCCTGGATCAAAGCTGACGAACTAGTCTACGACGAAGACAATAGAATAAGTCATCTTATCTGGAAGTCTCAAATGCCGATCTTAAACGGCAAGATAACGGCAGACATTGGTTCTGACCTTACATTCTCAGGAAACTTGAACGTCGGTCTGACTGGAAGCGGAAATTTACACGATTATGATTGGCTTTCCGACGTAGGCGGTTTCAGCGGATACGACTTTAACAACTGGACAGATCACTCTCTAAGTGAAACCGATTTAGACCGCTACATCAGTTTTGATGTCGCCCTGGGGCATAACTTCGTTATCAATCCGCAGAATACGCTGAATATTCATGGCGGATTTAAGTATACGAACGTGAAGTGGACGGCTTATGGCGGCGATTATGTCTACAGTTCAACCGATTTTCGTGACACTGAAGGAACATTTTCTGACGGAAAAGTAATAAGTTACGAACAGCGTTTGCCTGCGCTTTTCATTGGTTCTGAATGGACCACCAAGCTGGATCGATGGTCGTTCAGCGCTCTCGGACGTGTTGGTGTCACCGTTTCCGGCAAAGATGTCGACGATCACTGGCTACGCAACCTGCGTTTCAACGAAACATTTGACAGTGCGCCATACTTTGAACTTCAAGCCAACGCTTCCTATTCGTTTAACGAACAAACAAGCCTTTACGTCACTGCCGGGTTTGAAAAGCACTTGAAAATGAGAGGTGACACCCAAACTTTCGATCACTCCGACAACACCGTGAGCTTCGTGCCAGACGGCGCTGGCGCTTCGCTTCAGGCAGCAACTGTATCAGCTGGCCTGAAAGTAAAATTCTAGAACTTTGTTTCGATCGTGTCGAACAGACTCACGTTGAAACCAAAGCTTCCAACGTGAGACAAAACGGGTAACGATATAACGAACCAGAATTGAAAGCGCCCCGGGCTTTTGCCGCAGGGCGTTTTTACAATGTCCTAATTGGAATCTCGATTCATTGAATTAAGCCGCTGGGCTGAACCAGTTCGCTAATCCGCAGTCGCCAGCCGGCGCATGGTGAACTCGATCACGTCATCCGGGCGCTCGCACCAGCTCTCGATTTCCGTCCAGTAGGCCGCTTTCGGGAATGTCTCGAACCATTCACGCGCTTTTTCACGTGCCGCCAGCCTCGGCAGGGTGAATGTCTCGCGAACGAAACCGTCGCGCGGCATCCGGCTTTGCTTCAGGCCTTTCTGGGCGCGACTCTTCTGCAGCTGCTTGCGCAAGCCTTCGAGCGGTGGACGGGGCGGTGCTGCTGTCATGCTATGCCCTCCCGGCAAAACCGGAAATGAATGACTTCCAAACCCTAGGTAGAGAAAGATAGGGGAGCGGGTCTACAAAGACGAGTCTTTTCTTGGGGAGAGGGTCTATACTACCCTGTGATCGCGCGCTTCGTGCTTTGCGCCTGCAGCGGACTTTGATAAGCCAAGAAATAATAGTTCATCCATTTACCCTTGGCTGCCTGATACCGCCGAGCGATCCGGCAAACCGCGCCGGAAGGAAACAGACAATGCAACGCGACGAAATTCCAGCAATCATCCCCGCAGACATCGAAGAGAAGAAACAGGCGGCACAGCGCTGGTTCGAGGAACTGCGCGACCGTATCTGTGCAAGCTACGAACAACTTGAAGATGAATTGCAGGGCCCACTTTCAGATCGTGAGCCCGGACGTTTCGTCCGCACGCCCTGGCAGAAGGACGAAGGCCGTGGCGGCGGTGGCGTCATGTCGATCATGCATGGCCGTGTCTTCGAAAAGGTCGGTGTGCATGTCTCGACGGTCTATGGCGAGTTCTCGCCGGAGTTCCGCAAGCAGATTCCCGGCGCAGAGGAAGACCCGCGTTATTGGGCGAGCGGCATTTCGCTCATCGCCCATCCGCAAAACCCGAATGTGCCTGCCGTCCACATGAACACGCGCATGGTCGTGACCACGCGCCAGTGGTTCGGCGGCGGTGCCGACCTGACGCCGGTTCTGGACAGCCGCCGTACGCAGGACGATCCCGATACACTCGCCTTCCACAAGGCTTTCCGTTTCATCTGCGAGAAGCACAAGGACATCGTCGACTATCAGCGCGTGAAGGACTGGTGCGACGAATATTTCTTCCTGCCGCATCGCAATGAACCGCGTGGCACCGGTGGCATCTTCTATGACTGGCTGCATTCGCCGGACGAAAAAGGCGGCTGGGACGCGGATTTTGCCTATACACGCGACGTGGGACGAGGTTTCTCGGTCGTCTATCCGCATCTGGTGCGCCAGAACTTCAACAAGGACTGGACCGACGCAGATCGCAACGAGCAGCTCATCCGCCGTGGCCGCTATGTCGAGTTCAACCTGCTCTATGATCGCGGTACGATCTTCGGCCTCAAGACCGGCGGCAATGTGAATTCCATCCTGTCTTCCATGCCGCCCGTGGTGAAGTGGCCTTAACAGTACTGAATGAAAAGGGCCGGTTTCCCGGCCCTTTTTTATATGTTGAATGCGGTATGATAGGCGGCATCGCCCTGTGGCATATCGGGCCCGAAGGCCAGACACTGAAAATATTCCGCGGGCACACCCGGCAGTTTCAGCCGCGCATCGGCCTTGAAGCCGAAACGACCGTAATAGCCGGGATCACCCAGAAGAACGCAGCCTTTAGCTCCAGTCGCACGCAATAGCGCAAGGCCTTCGCGGATCAGCTTGCCGCCGATCCCCTCGCCTTGCCGGTCTGGACGGACCGAAACAGGGCCAAGCCCGTACCAGCCCTTGTCCTCGCCGCCGATCAGGACGGGCGAGAATGCGACATGACCCAGAATTTCGCCCTTATCTTCGGCAACCAGCGACAGAGTGAGCGCCTTTGCAGCGCGAAGCGCATCAACGATCTCTCCTTCCTTCTGGTTGCTATAAGCCACGGTGCGGAATGCCTCATCCGTGAGGTGACGGATTTCGGCGGCGTCTTCAGACGTTTCCTTGCGAATATGCATGACGCTCTCCTTCACCGGTTATTGAGCTGAGCGCGAACATTTTCGCGCCCTTTGAACGAGATGCGATAAGGACTGCCCATTCGGGATTCGATCAGCCGCTTACGGCGCAATTGCTGGAAAACTGCCATCGTGCAATCGGAAAGCAGATAGCCTTCACGGGTAAAGCATTCGATTTCGCAGATATGTCCGTCTTCGCGCAGATGGCGGATGTAACCGCCCTGCGCCAGCACGTGCAAGACGCGCTGTTCCATGCGTGAGATATTCATTGTTGTTCTTGCCTGGATGGAAACCATGACAAGCATCAGCTCTCGCGGATGGTGAACCATCCACGGCCAATGCCGTTTCCGCTCCTGAACACTGCCAGTCAGACGCTCTCAGCGCCTGCCATCTTGCAGCTTGTTCGGAACGATCAAAGGCTTCCTACAATCTCCGGCATCAACAATTCCTCGTCATGGTATTCCCGGCAAAACCCAAAATGGCAGTGCGGCAGGGAACACATAAAAACAGGAGGGCGATAAGCCCTCCTGCACATTTATAAGCGCTGAGCGCCGCTGTCAAACCGTTCAGTTTTTCGGCTGGTTGCGCAGCTTTTCGGCTTCCGCATAAAACTTCTTTTCCCACTCATTGTGGTTATCGAGCCCCTCCTTGATGAACGGCGTGAAGATCGCAAGGTTCATCAGGCACCAGTTGACCAGTCGAGCCGGGAACTTGAGCGGCTTCACAAAGTCGACGAAAAGGACCACGCGCGTTTTGTCGGTATGGTTCCACGCCTCATGCTCATAGGCATCGTCGAAAATCAACACCTTGCCTTCCTGCCAATGACAGACCTGATTGTCCACGCGGATGGCAAGCTGGTCATTCGGTTCCGGCACGATGAGACCAAGATGCAGGCGCAGCACGCCATTATAAGGTCCGCGATGCGGCGGCAGATGCTTGCCCGGTTCGAAGATGGAGAACATTGCCGTCGTCAGGCCGGGAATCTTGTTCACGATACGCCAGGTTTCCGGGCATGCCTTGATGTTCTGTTCCGACTTCACACCGAAACCGAGCAGGAAGAATGTCTTCCAGCGATTATCGGTCGAGATCGTTTTCACATCGGTCGAAATATCCTGAAAGGAAGGCAGCTCACTCTGACGCAGCAGAACCGTATCCAGCTCCTTGCGGATGGCAGGCCATTCCTTCTCGATCTCGGCGGACCAGGGGAAAGTCGCATTGTCGTAGACGGGCGGATTGCCGAGCTTGGCATATTTCAGATTGAGACCTTCGGCCCAGGATACGATCCCCATGAAAAAACGGGTGATCGGGCTTGGCCGGTCCATGGCGGCGATGCCTTCGGTGCCAAACTTCTGCTTCGGATCGGTCGCTGCTTTGTCTTGTATCGATGTATCGGGGTTGGACATCTCATATTCTTTCAAAACGCGCGCTGAAAAGTTTTCTTTGCCAGTATTGGGCCTGTTTTGGGTATGTTTCGCCCCAAAACCGGTTCCCACTTTTGGGAAACATGCTCCAGCTATAAAGCGATGAAACTACGGCTGAAATTTGCAAGCAAGCCATTAGCTATTCATTTTCAGGGCATTTCCAACAAAAGTGAGACACGGTTTTGTGTTCGGAAATGCCTGAGAAAAAGCGGTTAGAGCGAAACCGCTCTAACCGCGATCAAGTTTGTCCAGAAGCGTGGCACGGTCAATACTAAAACCGGAGTCAATCCAGAAAGTTTCGAGAGACCGCAATGTTTCTCCAAGACCGGGGCCTTTTTCAATGCCCAAAGCCAGAAGATCACTGCCCGTGACAGGGAAAACAGGCGCATCGTAATGTTCGGCAGCATCGAGAAGACGTGCGAAACCACCGGCGCGGATCATCGCATCGTCGCTGCCCACAGCATCGGCCCTCGCCGCCGCATAGGCCAGACGAATGCGGTCAAGCACAGCCTGCTTGCTGCCGCGATAGATAGTCTTCTTCAAAGCTTGCTCGGAAAGCTCCGGCTTGACCGCATCGGCCCGTGCCCAGGCTTCAAGCCGCGCCCTTTCCGCATTGGACATTTTCAGCCGCTTGCCCATCTCCTCCATCCGCACGCTGTCGGGTGGAATAATGCTTTCAAGCCGCAGCAGCGGATCAGGCTGCCAGCCAAGATCGGCCTCGGTCCGCACCAGCCCATGAATGGCGTCGATGCCCCATTTCTCGCTTTCAGGCAGAATGAGATTCAAGACACCGGCCTGTCGCATCCACAAAAGCGCGCGCGACGGATCGGGAGCGGACAGGAGTTTCTTCAGTTCCGACCAGACCCGTTCGGCGGAAAGTTGTGAAAGACCGTCCTTCAATCGTGCGCTGGCGCGCAAGCCCTCAGCCTCGGGCCGTCCCGAACCATACCAGGCGAAGAAGCGGAAAAAGCGCAGGATGCGCAGGTAATCCTCTCGAATGCGCTGTTCCGCATCGCCGATGAAGCGTAGCGTCCGGCTCTCAATATCGCCAAGCCCGCCCACATCATCGATCACGCTGCCATCAGCCGTCACATAAAGTGCATTGATGGTGAAGTCGCGCCGTTCCGCATCGGCTTTCCAGTCGGTGCCGAAGGCGACCTTGGCATGGCGGCCATTGGTTTCAATATCCTGCCGCAGCGTCGTGACCTCGAACGGATGGCCCTGCACGACAACAGTGATCGTGCCATGCTCGATACCGGTCGGCACCGGCTTGAAACCGGCTTCATTTGCCAGCCTCACCGTATCCTGCGGCAAATGCGTCGTTGCCAGATCGACATCGCTGACCTTGGTGCCGAGCAGCGTGTTGCGCACTGCGCCACCCACGACACGCGCCTCGCCGCCATCGCGGTTCAGCGCCTTGAACAGGCCTTGCAACGGCTTTGCTTTCAGCCAGTCCGCCTTGCCGGAAATATTCATACTCTCGCTCAAACGTAGAGCCTTTCATAAAGTCCGCGAATGATACCGGCGGTTGCCCCCCAGATGAATCGCTCGTGATAAGGCATGGCGTAATAAAAGCGTTCCTTGCCGTTGAATACCCGGCTTTCACGCCGATGGTTCTCCGGGTTCATCAGGAAGGAAAGCGGCACCTCAAAAATATCGGCGACTTCATCCGGGTTCGGATGCACGTCAAACGGTGTTTTCACCACCGCCAGAATGGGCGTGATCGAAAATCCGCTACCGGTGAGATAACGCGGCAGGTTGCCGATGATCTCCGCACGATCCGCCGCAAGCCCGATTTCCTCATTCGCCTCGCGCAGTGCAGCCCGTTCCGCCGTGCCGTCCTCCGGGTCGATTGCGCCGCCCGGAAAGGCGATCTGGCCGGAATGCTTGCGCAGCGTATCGGTGCGTTGCGTCAAAAGCAGTGTGGCCTCCGATCCGCGATCCACCACCGGCACCAGCACGGCGGCGTCGCGCATCTTAGCCATCGTCATTAATTGTGTAATATCGGGATTAAGCGAATGATCGCCCGTCAGATCATCCTGGCTGGGACGCCACTGCCGAACCCGCTCGGCAAAATCACCGGCTGAAAAGGCTGGGAATTCACTCATTGCAGTGCAGCCTCCAGTGCATCGGAAGCCATGATCGGAAAGACCACGCCGCCAGAGCGAACCGCAAATGTCGGCACGCCGTCGATTTCGATCTCTTCGCCCAGCGCCACCAGATCATACATCACAGCACGCGCAATCAGCGCCTCCAGCCGTCCACGAACCAGCACATAGGGCTTCAATCCACCGCTTGTCCGCTCGATCACGAAGCGCAGGGGATGCTGCGCGTCGGCGGTCACGACATCTCCCACATTGGTGCGGAAGGTCAGCACCTGCGCATCGCCTTCGCCAGACACTTCCATCTCGACGGCAACAAAATGCGCATCCTCGACGCGGATGCCGACTTTTTCCACCGGAGTTACGAGATAGGTCCGGCCGTCGTCGTCCTTGCGCAGCACGGTCGAAAACAGCCGCACAAGCTGTTTGCGCCCAATCGGCGTACCCATATAGAACCAGGTGCCATCTGCCTTGATTTCCATATCGAGATCGCCGCAAAAGTCAGGGTTCCAGCGCTCAACAGGCGGGATTCCGCGCTCTTTCGTCGCCGGACCGCTTTGCGCATCCGCATGGGCGCGCGCAATCAGGGCTTCCAGCCCGCCAGTTCCTTCCGCGGTGCGCATCGAACTTTGCGGCGCGTCTTTGCCTTCAGGGGTGCTTTTTATCATCCGACTCGGTTATTCCTGCTCGAATGTGTTTAATATGCTCGAAGTCATGAAATAGTCACCGTTTCGCGGCTTGTCAGCACTATATGCGATTTATAAGGCACTTCCGCCAGAGCGGTCATATTGCGAGGTCCACATGAGCGTTATCGTTACGCCTGAAACCGCCAATCCCGAACAGATCGTCGCGGAGGCCGAACGGGCGCTCGCGGACATCGCACGCATCAAGGAAAGCGTCGGGACTGTGATCTTCGGTCAGGAAAACGTGATCGAGCGCACGCTCGTCGCCGTTCTGGCTGGCGGGCACGCCTTGCTGGTCGGCGTACCGGGTCTCGCCAAGACCAAGCTGGTCGAAACGCTGGGCACCGTGCTCGGCCTTTCCGGCCAGCGCATCCAGTTCACGCCCGACCTGATGCCATCCGACATCATCGGTTCGGAAGTCATGGAACAAGATGCCGACGGGCGCCGCTCCTTCCGCTATCTCAAGGGCCCGATCTTCGCGCAGCTCCTGATGGCTGACGAAATCAACCGTGCTTCGCCGCGCACGCAGTCTGCGCTTTTGCAGGCCATGCAGGAATATCATGTCACGGTCGCGGGCCAGCGCTACGACTTGCCCGCACCGTTTCATGTGCTTGCGACACAGAACCCGCTGGAACAGGAAGGCACCTATCCGCTGCCGGAAGCCCAGCTCGATCGCTTCCTGATGCAGATCGACATTCTCTATCCGGAACTGGATGCGGAACGCCGCATTCTTCTGGAAACAACCGGCGTTTCCGAGGCCAAGGCCTATGAGATCATCAACGCCGAACGGCTGATCGAAATGCAGACTTTAGTGCGACGCATGCCGGTGTCGGAAAGCGTTGTGGAAGCAATCCTCAAGCTGGTGCGCTCCGCCCGTCCCGATGCCGATAACGACCATGCGAAGAAGCACATCGCCTGGGGTCCCGGCCCCCGCGCCAGCCAGGCATTGATGCTCTGCGCACGCGCTCGCGCGCTCTATGAAGGCCGTCTCGCCCCATCCGTAGACGACGTGAAGGCACTGGCCGAGCCAGTCCTTCAGCACCGCATGGCGCTCAACTTTGCTGCGCGCGCCGACGGCATGCATATTCGTGACGTCATCGCAAATTTGGTAAAGGCTGCCGTCTGATGGTCATTGGCGCAGAAGTTTCCACCGCAGATCGCAAGGAGACACTTGCTCGCGCCCGTGCGCGGGCAGCGGCTATCCCCGATCTGCTGGTTGAAGCTCAGCGCGTGGTCAACACCGTCATGAATGGCTGGCACGGACGGCGCAAACGCGGTCCCGGCGAAAATTTCTGGCAGTTCCGCCCCTATGTGGACGGCGAATCCCTTGCCCGTATCGACTGGCGGCGTTCCGCGCGCGACGATCATACCTATGTCCGCGACCGCGAATGGGAATCCGCCCATACGGTCTGGCTCTGGTGCGATTTCTCGCCCTCAATGCTCTATCGCTCGCAGCTCGCGCCTGTTTCCAAGGAAGCGCGTTCGCTCGTGCTGACGCTCGCTCTTGCCGAACTTTTATCGCGCTCGGGCGAACGCATTGCCTTTCCGGCGCTGATCCAGCCTTTTTCTGCCCGCAACGGAGCTGAACGTCTGGCGGCAGCGCTGATGCACGAAGCGCCGGTTGCAGCACTGCCCGACATCACCCAGATCCGCCGTTTTTCGGAAGTCGTCCTCGTATCGGATTTCCTGCATCCGTTCGATGAACTGACCGATCTTCTCGACCGTCTGGCACAACGCGGTGTCCGCGCGCATCTGGTTGAAGTTGCCGATCCTGCCGAAGAAACATTTCCCTATTCGGGCCGCACCGAATTCCGCGATCCTGAAACCGGCGCCACGCTCGTCGCCGGTCGGGCCGAAACCTATGCGGACGATTATCGCCGCCTCTACATTGCGCGCCGTGAAACCCTGTCGGATTTCTGCAAGCGGCTCGGCTGGAGCTATACGGTCCACCGGACAGACAGGCCGACGGCGGAAGCACTGGCACGGCTTCACGATGCGCTGAGCACCAGCGGAAACTTGAGCGCCGCCCTGCCTGCAGCGGGAGGCGCGCGCACATGAATTTTCTGCCGCTCGCCTTCGGTTCGCCGCTCATTCTCGCGGGGCTGATCGCCCTGCCGGTCATCTGGTGGCTTTTGCGCATGACGCCGCCGCGTCCGCAGGAAGAAACCTTTCCGCCGCTTCGCATTCTGGCGCAGGTTTTCAAGCGCGAGGAAGTGCCGTCGAAAAGTCCATGGTGGATGACGCTGCTGCGGCTGCTGATTGCCGCGCTCGTCATTCTCGCACTTGCCTCGCCGGTCTGGAATCCGCGTCCGGTCGCGCTGTCCGGCAATGAGCCGCTTGCCATCGTCATCGACAATGGCTGGGCTTCCGCCGAGGACTGGCAACAGCGGGTCAATGCTGCCGAAAAACTCATCTCCGATGCAGAGGGCAGCAATGCTCCGATCTACATCGTGGGTTCGGCGGAACCGGCCAACGCCGAAATCGGCCCCTATGACGGCAAGAGTGCTGCCGAGCGCCTTCAGGCACTGGAGCCGCGCCCGATCCCGGTTGACCGCAAGTCGGCAATGGACCGACTGGCTTCCACCTTGCCCGCGGATACAAAGGTCCGCCTTGCCTTCATGAACGACGGACTGGCATCATCAGATGATGCGGAAACCTTCGCAGAACTGGACAAGTCGGGGCATCTCGCCTCCGTTCTCTGGTATGGCGCGAGCCTCAGCCGCACTTTGGCGCTGACCGGCATAGACAACAAGGCTGACAGTCTGGAAGCCGTCGCCATCCGCCCGGAAGGCGTATCGGCTCCGCGCACGCTCACTGCCGCTGCCTATGACGACAAGGGACGCCGCATCGCCGAGGCGCCGCTTTCCTTCGCGCTTGGAAGTGCGGAAGGCACGGCACGGTTCAACCTGCCAGTGGAGCTTCGCAACGATTTCCGCCTGATCCGTGTCGATGGTATCGAACAGGCAGGCGCAACACGGCTGATTGATGCAGGATCGGAACGGCGCACCGTCGGCCTTATCGCCAGCGGTGACGGCGATCTGGCGCAGCCCCTTCTCTCGCCGCTGCATTATATTTCCCGTGCCCTGTCGCCCTATGTCAATCTGATCGAACCACGTTCTGCCGATCTTCTGCAATCCGTGCCGGAAGTGCTGGATGCAAAGCCGTCGATCCTCATCATGGCCGATATCGGCACGCTGCCACAGCCTGTCACCGAACAGCTTTCCAAATGGATCGAGGACGGCGGCACGCTGGTGCGGTTCGCAGGCCCGCGCCTTGCCGGTGCCAGCGACAATGATCCGCTTCTGCCGGTGAAATTGCGCAAGGGCGAGCGCGCCTTGGGCGGCACGCTGTCCTGGTCCGAACCGCAGAAGCTGCGCATTTTTCCTGACAAGGGACCTTTTGCCGGTCTGGCTGTCCCCGATGATGTGACCGTCACCCGGCAGGTTCTTGCCGAGCCGTCGTTCGATCTCAACGACAAGGCTTACGCCGTTCTTCAGGATGGAACGCCGCTTGTGACCGGCGAACAGCGCGGACGCGGCAATATCGTGTTGTTCCACATCTCTCCCGATGCCAGCTGGTCGAGCCTGCCCATTTCGGGTTCCTTCGTGGAAATGCTGCGCCGCATCGTGTCGCTGTCACAGAGAACCGGCGCGCAGGAAAATCAGGCTTCGGTCTCTCTGCCGCCCTACCAGCTGCTTTCGGCTTCCGGCGCGCTGACCCCGCCGACATCCGAGGCCAAGCCACTGATCGTCGAAAAGAACAAGCAGGCCAGCGTCAGCATCAACACGCCGCCCGGCTTTTATGGCAATGAGGACGGCTTGAAAGCGCTCAACATCTTCGAAGGTGCGAACATCAAGCTGCAACCCATTGCCCAGCCGACACTTTCCGTCGGAATAACACCTGCCTCCTATACATCGGACCAGTCGATTTCACTGGCGGGTCCATTCTTTGCGATCGCCGCAATGCTTCTCGCACTCGATACGCTTTTGATGCTGTGGCTGCGCGGGGCCTTCCGTCGCCGCATGAAAGTGCGTGCCAAGGTGGCGGGAATAGCTGTTCTGTTGGCCGGTTCCCTCGCCTTCAACCTTCTTCCTTCCGGAATGGGCGAAGCAAAAGCACAGACTCAATCCCAGTCTGGGGCTCAAGAGCAGGTGCATGACGACAGCAAGCCCGGAGACGAGGCGATCATCAACTCCGTCTCGCAGACGCATCTTGCCTATGTCATCACCGGCAGCGCCCAGACCGACGACATCAGCAAGGCAGGCATGCGGGGCTTGAGCTTCGCGCTGATGGACAAGACCGCACTCGAACCGGGCGACCCTATCGGCGTCGACCCCGCCAAGGACGAACTGGCCTTTTATCCGCTGATCTACTGGCCTATCGACCCGCAGGCACCGATGCCGAGCCCGGAAGCGATTGCCAATGTCGATGCCTATATGCAGCAAGGCGGCACCGTGCTTTTCGACACGCGCGACCAGTTGCAGGCCGGAGCCAGCCTCGATCCGTCCGCCTCACCCGCCAACCAGCGCCTGCGCGCCATTCTCGACGGCATGAACGTTCCGCCGCTGGAACCCGTGCCTGACGATCATGTGCTGACCAAATCCTTCTTCATCATGCCCGATTTTCCGGGTCGCTATGAAGGAAGCCCACTGTGGGTGGAAGCTTCGACACCGAACGCTTCGCCACGGGAGCGCCCCGTGCGCACCGGCGACGGCGTGACGCCGATCATGATTACAGCCAATGATTTCGCTGGCGCATGGGCTGTGGATGAGCAAGGCAATCCGCTGCTCCCGACTGTGCCAAACGATCCGATGCAGCGCATCTATGCCATTCGCGGCGGCGTGAATATCGTGATGTATATGCTGACCGGCAACTACAAATCCGATCAGGTCCACGCCAAGGACCTCATCGAACGGCTGGGGAACTAGCATGATGTTTTGCAGCCACGTCATCGCCCGATCCCGCTTCTCTTTTCCCCTCGTCGTGAACGCGAACGGCGGTAGGAGGTGAGAATGGATATCGAATTCGAACCGTTCCTCTCCACGCCCTGGCTGATTGCCATCCTCGTGCCGCTGGCGCTGTTGGTGCTGGCCACGATTGCGTTACGGATGCGCGGCGGTCTGATCCGTCTGCTGGCTGCGGCGGCACTTGCGCTCGCGCTTTTCAATCCCGTCATCATCAATGAAGAACGCGAACCGCTGAAAAGCGTGGTCTCGGTGGTCGTAGATCGCAGCCAGAGCCAGGAACTCGGCAGCCGTCGTGCCGACACTGATGCTGCCTTGAAGGCGGTGCAGGACCAGCTTGCCACCATGCCGCAGTTTGAAACCCGCGTGGTAGAAGCAGGTAAGCCCGGCGAAAACGAAGACGGTTATGCAACCCGGCTTTTTGGGCCGCTGGCACGTTCGCTTCTCGACGTGCCACCGTCCCGCGTCGCGGGCGCGATCATGATTACCGACGGTCAGGTGCACGACATCCCAGGTAACAAGAATGCGCTCGGCTTCGATGCGCCGCTGCATGGTCTCGTGACCGGAAAGCCGGACGAATTCGACCGCCGCATCCGCTTCAACAAGGCACCGCGTTATGGCATCAGCGGCAAGCCGCTCGAAATGTCGTTTACGGTGATCGATGAAGGCAAAAACCTCGGCAGCCCTGCGCCGGTCGAAATCCGCGTCAATGGCGAAACCGTCAGCGAGGAAGAAGCGCAGGTCGGGCAGGAAACACCCGTCACCATCACCTTGCCGCGCGCCGGTGTCAACATTGTCGAAATCGCCACGCCAGCGCTTCCCGGTGAAGTAACAGACACCAACAATCGCGCTGTCGCAACCGTGGACGGCGTGCGCGAGAACCTGCGCGTGCTGCTCGTTTCCGGTGAGCCGCACAATGGTGAACGCACATGGCGCAACCTGCTGAAATCCGATGCCGCCGTCGATCTCGTTCACTTCACCATTTTGCGCCCGCCGGAAAAGCAGGACGGCACTCCGATCAACGAATTGTCGCTGATCGCTTTCCCGACCCGCGAACTCTTCGTGGACAAGGTCAACGAGTTCGACCTCATTATTCTCGACCGCTATCAGCACCGCGATGTGCTGCCGCTCCTCTATTACGATTACATTGCGCAATATGTGGAGAATGGCGGTGCCTTGCTGGTCGCAGCCGGCCCGGAATATGCAGGCGAAATGTCGATTGCCCGCACGCCGCTTTATAGCGCCCTGCCCGCCATGCCGACTGGTGCCGTGACGGAAAAGGCGTTCTATCCACGCCTCACGACGATCGGCAAACGCCACCCCGTCACGCGCGGGCTTGATGGCAGCGAACAGGAGCCGCCGCACTGGAGCCGCTGGTTCCGCACCATCGACATCACCGCGCCGCAGGGCGAAACAGTGATGAGTGGCGCGGACAACAAGCCGTTGCTGGTTCTCAACCGCGTCGGAAAAGGCCGCGTCGGCATGTTCCTCTCCGATCAGGGCTGGCTTTGGGCGCGCGGCTTCGAAGGCGGCGGCCCTTATGCTTCGCTCTATCGCCGTATCGCCCATTGGCTGATGCAGGAGCCGGAACTGGAGGAAGAGGCGCTGACCGCCTCAGGCAATGGCCGCACCCTTTCCATCCGCCGCCAGACCATGGGCGACAATCCGGGTGTTGCAACCGTCTCGACCCCATCCGGCAAGGAATTGCAGGTCAATCTTGCGCCCAGCAAGCCAGGCCTGTTTGAAGGTTCGCAGCAAACGGACGAGATCGGCATCTTCCGGGTGAAAAACGGCGATCTGGAAGCACTGGCCCATGTCGGGCCGATCGATGCGCCGGAATTTGCGGACAGTATCTCCACAACGGATCGTTTGAAGCCGCTCGCTGAAGCGGCCGGTGGCTCGGTCCATCGCGTGCATGCAAGTGCCGATAGTTCGGTCCGGGTTCCCACGATTACCGCAATCAGCGGCAACCGTAGCGCCAGCGGCAACGACTGGATTGGCCTGCGTGAAACCTCGGATACGCAGCTGAAAAGCGTCAATCGCCTGCCGTTGTTCTCCGGCTTCCTGGCGCTCGGCCTGCTGCTCTTCGTCTTCGGCAGCATGTGGTATCGCGAAGGGCGGTAAACCGCCCCTCGCTTTCCCCTCATTTAACTATTTTGCCCGGTTGGCGTGGCGCACGATGCCGCTGACACCGTTCAGCGCACCGGTTGCGAGTTCGCAGGCAAGCATCCGGCGCGGATCGACCGATGCTGGCATGACCATGGAGCCAGCAGGCACCATCTTGAAACCGAACGGACCGTAGTAGGGCTCGTCGCCGACGAGAATAACCAGCTTGTGACCGGCCTTCTTCGCCGCTTCCAGCGACATGCGCATCAGCTTGCCGCCAATGCCCCGCTTCTTCCACTCAGGCCGCACAGCAAGTGGTCCAAGCAGGAGTGCGGGCGTCTTGCCGACGATAACCGGCGTCTGCCGTACTGAGCCAACGACGATGCCGCCCATCAGCGCAACGAAGGAAAGGTCGAGGGCGTGCGGACCACCTTCACGGATAAAATGCGCGGCCCGGGTAAACCGGCCGGGTCCGAAGGCTTCGGCATTGATGGCTTCGATTTCAATGTCGTGCGCCGGGCATTCCTGCGCGTAGGTCAGTTCAAGCTGCTGCATGGGCTTAGATCGCAATAGGAGAAGTCGGGGACCATCAGGTCAATGGAATGCATTCCGCGCTTGGGCGCGGTTCAAGTTTCATCGTCGGATGAAAAGCATTTCCATTAATCGTTCTCCTTGGCGGTCGGCGTTTGAATGACCGCAATTTGGAAGTTGCATTACACCAAAATGGACAGAGGTAAAACTATTTTTTTCAAAATGGCGGCTTAGACTGATCTTTTTGGAACCGTTACGCACTGTTCACGGCTTGCAATGCTGCAAAATGGCGGTTCTCGCCCTATTCTCTTTGCAAAAGGAGAAATCACATGGGACTTCTGGTCGATGGCAAGTGGCACGATGTCTGGTACGACACCGAGAGCACGAAAGGCCGCTTTGAACGTTCGAAATCACAATTCCGCAACTGGGTAACGGCAGACGGCAGCGCCGGTCCGACGGGCGAAGGCGGCTTCAAGGCTGAGCCTGGGCGCTACCATCTCTACGTTTCATATGCCTGTCCGTGGGCGCATCGCACGCTGATCTTCCGTGCCCTGAAGGGACTTGAAGATGTCATCTCGGTATCGGTCGTGGACTACCTGATGGCGGAAGAAGGCTGGACCTTCTACGGCACGACCGGCAGCACCGGCGATGCACTTTACGGTGCAAAGCGTTTGCATGAAATCTACACTCGCGCCGATCCAAACTATTCCGGCCGCGTCACGGTGCCGGTGCTCTGGGACAAAGAGCAACAGACAATCGTGTCCAACGAGTCAGCGGAAATCATCCGCATGCTCAACACCGCTTTCAACGATTTCGGTGACGCTTCGCTCGACTTTTATCCGGAAGCGTTGCGCGGTGAAATCGATGCCCTCAACGATTTCATCTACCCCAATATCAACAACGGGGTTTATCGCGCCGGTTTCGCCACCACGCAGGAGGCCTATGAGGAAGCGTTCGGGCAATTGTTCGCGGCACTCGATTCGCTTGAGGATCGGCTTTCGCGCCAGCGTTATCTGACCGGCGACCGCCTGACAGAAGCGGACTGGCGGCTGTTCACGACGCTCTTGCGTTTCGATCCGGTCTATGTTGGCCATTTCAAGTGCAATCTGCGCCGTATTGCCGATTACCCGAACCTTTGGAATTACACGCGTGAACTCTATCAGGTGCCGGGCGTGGCCTCGACCGTGAACATGGAGCACATCAAGGGCCACTATTATCGCAGCCACAAGAACATCAATCCGACGGGCATTGTGCCGCTCGGACCGGAGATCAACTTCTCTGCGCCGCATGACCGGGGTCGGTTTCCGAAAGCCTGACCAAACGGGACTGCGTTTTTCCTGCAACACTATTGTTAGAACATCAGCACTCTCTCAAATCTCTTGCGCCCCTTTGATTTCGATCAATGGGGCGTTTCGTTGCGCGGTCCAGATTGCACACATCACTACCCCCCAAGGCTAACAAGACTGACAAGACCGAACACGACTTAAGGAGAGAGAAGATGAACCGCTTCACGAGGGGATTGCTGGCCGCAACCGCGCTGACCTTTGCCGCGCCGGCAGCATTTGCTGCGGACGCCGTGGTAGCACAGCCTGCATCTGAAATTCAGGCCATTCCGGAAGCCCTGTCGCCATGGCAGATCCGTGTGCGCGCACTCGGCGTCATCCCCCAGAATTCCGGCTATGTGAACGGCATTTCGGGTTCTGATCTCGACTATTCGAAGTCGATCACACCTGAACTCGACATCACCTATTACTTCACCGATAATTTCGCTGCCGAACTCATTCTCGGCACGACCTATGCCAATATCAATGGCGCCGGTTCAATCGACGGATTGGGCAAGATCGGCAAGGCATGGATTCTGCCTCCGACCCTCACCATGCAATATCACTTCACCAATTTCGGCGCCTTCAAGCCTTATGTCGGCGCGGGCGTGAACTACACCATGTTCTACAATCAGGATGCGACTGGCGTTGAATATCTCAAGGTCAAGAATGCATTCGGCGGCGCGCTGCAGATTGGCTTCGACTACATGCTCAACGAGCATTGGGGCGTGAACTTCGACGTCAAGAAGCTGTTCCTGGAGCCCAAGTTCGATGCCACCCTGATCGGCGGCACGGAAGTCAGCGGCAAGGCCAAGCTCAATCCATGGCTGATCGGTACGGGTGTTACCTACCGCTTCTAAAATTACGCATGTCACGGTGAAGGCGCAGCCAATGTGCCTTCACCAAAGCGGAAGCGGTTCCAGATCGTGAAGCGCTTCCTGCAGACGCCGCTTGGTTGACGGCGTCGTCCCTTCCGGCAAATCGTCCAGAGGAAAGAAACCGCATTCTGCGATTTCCCGGTCCGGCAAACGCGGGGCCGTCTGTTCGAATTTCCTGCATACATAAAGCGCCACGTGGTCGCGCGGCGACGCATGCGCATTCTTGTAAAGCGCAAAAAGCTGCGGTGGGCCTTTCAGAACGATGTTGGCCTCCTCGCGCAGTTCCTTTTCCAGCGCCTGCCCGAAGGTCTCGCCGCGTTCGACGCCTCCGCCCGGCAATTGCCATCCGGGGACATAGGTATGCTTCACAAGAAAAACGGAATTCTTCTTTTCATCGAAGACAATAGCCCTGACGCCCAGCGTCATCGGACGTCGCATTAGAAAATAAGTATGAAATATGAAATGACGAAAGCGCATACCGTCTCTCCGCGAGGCAATATACCTCTATCCAAAACAGCAATGACATCAACAAAAAGTCGCTAAACAGGTTTCGGTTTCACGCATTATCCAGTAAATGGGCCTTATGTTTCGTCTCGCCCATATCTCCGATATACACCTTTCGCCTCTGCCGCGCGTGCGATATCGCGAATTGGCATCGAAGCGTATCACCGGCTATATCAACTGGCTGCGCAATCGCAAAAATGCGATGCACGGAACCGTGCTGGACACTCTCATTGATGATATGCAGGCGCAAACGCCGGATCATATCGCGGTGACGGGCGATCTCGTCAATCTGGCGCTCAATCTCGAAATCGATATTGCCCACGACTGGTTGTCCAAACTGGGTAGTCCGGACGATGTATCGGTCGTTCCCGGTAATCATGATGCCTATGTTCCGGGCGCGCTCGACAAGTCGTGCCGGAAATGGGAACCGTGGATGCGCGGCGACGGCATCGACAACAAAGACAATCGCCCGCAATTTCCCTATATGCGCGTGCGCGGACCCATTGCGCTGATCGGCGTTTCGTCAGCGCGTGCGACGGCCCCCTTCATGGCGAGCGGCGACTTCCGGTCTGAACAAGGAAAACGTCTGGCCGCAATGCTGGATGAAGCTGGCGCTCGTGGGCTCTTCCGTATTGTGATGATCCATCATCCGCCGATCTATGGTGCAACGCCTGCCCATAAACGCCTCTATGGTATTCGCCGTTTCCAGAAGATCATACGCAAACACGGTGCAGAGCTGGTTCTTCACGGCCATACGCATCTTATCACGCATTACGAGATCGACGGGCCGAACGGCAAGATTCCCGTTATCAGCGTGCCGTCTGCAAGCCAGAATTTCGGCGGCCATAAACCGGCTGCCCGCTATAATATATTCAATATCGATAAGCGGTCTGACGGCAGCTGGTCATGCCTCATGGAAGAGCACGGCGTTTCCGATGCCAGCGAGAAAATAACCAAGCTCAACGAGCGCGTGCTTTATTAACTCCAAAACAAAAACGGCGCCGAAGCGCCGTTTCTTGTCCGATTTTGGCTGATTCCCTAAAGTTGACGCAGTTTTCGCCGGGAACGGCAGCTCCAACTGATTTCTAAGAATTGCGGAACGTGATGTTGCACCCCTTCTGTCCTGCAGCTCGTTCCAGAGCCTGCATCTCGCCCTTTAGACGAGCAACTTCCGCAGCCTTGACACCATTTCCCTCATTGAACAGCAATACTGGCCAGAACAACACCAGACCGACGCCTGTTTTGATTGCATCATTTTTTGCTGCCGAGTTTTGACGCCCAACCGCCGTCGCCGCGCTGGCAGAAAGACGAACACCTTCTTCTTTGAGAGCACGACAGGAAAGAGAACCATAAGCCGCTGATGATGCGTAACTTGGTTCAATTTTATTTGCCTGCGACGCACATCCGGAAATAACGGTTAAAGAAACAACACATAGTAAAAAACGATTCATTGAACACCAATTAGTTTTAAATAATACACTAATCGATCTAAATGAAACGTTATCACATTTCAAAGGCTAATAATTGGAGGCTATTTTCGTGAACCGCCTCAACAATTGATAATTACCACAAGATAGGAAAAAGGCGGCACGATGTGCCGCCTTTCACTAGCGTTATGCTATTGAAACTACTTACCAATCACCCGGTTGACAGCTGAGACAATAGCTTCCAGCGACGCGCTGACGATATTGTCGTTGATACCGGCGCCGAACAGCTTGCCGCCCGGATGAGCCATTTCGACATAGGAGATGGCCGAAGCATCCGAACCCTGCTGTAGCGAATGTTCGGAATAGTCAACGACCGACATCTTCACGCCGAGATATTTCGACAGCGCGTCGACAAAGCCGTCAATCGGTCCCGTTCCCTTGCCCTCGATATTCTTGGTCACGCCGTTATCGGTGATTTCGGCGGTCAGGATACGACGGCCCTTCTGTTCCGGATCGGGCATGGTGTGATGATCGACGAACTTGATGCGGGCATTGGGCTGCGTCACATAGAGCTGCTGGAACGCCTCGTGAATGCGCTTCGACGGCAGTTCCTTGCCTTCTTCATCGGTAATGTTCTGGATGATCTCGCGGAACTCGACCTGCAGGTTGCGCGGCAGGTTCAAGCCATAATCCGCCTGCAGGATATAGGCGATACCGCCCTTGCCCGACTGCGAATTGATGCGAATGATCGCTTCATAGGAACGGCCCACATCCTGCGGGTCGATCGGCAGATAGGGCACTTCCCAGATCGGCGAATTGGCCGAACGGCGCGCCTTCATGCCCTTGTTGATCGCATCCTGATGCGAGCCGGAGAAAGCCGTATAGACCAGCTCGCCGACATAAGGATGACGCTCGGCAATCTTCAACTGGTTCGAATATTCATAGACTTCCTTCATCCGGTTGATGTCGGTGCAGTCCAGCTCAGGGTTCACACCCTGCGTATACATGTTGAGCGCCAGCGTCACCACATCGACATTGCCGGTGCGTTCGCCATTGCCGAACAACGTGCCTTCAACGCGGTCGGCACCAGCCATCAAGCCCAGTTCGGTTGCAGCAATGCCCGTGCCACGGTCATTATGCGGGTGCAGCGAGACAATCAGGTTCTCACGATTGTCGAGGTTGCGGCACATCCATTCGATCTGGTCGGCATAGATGTTCGGCGTGTTCATCTCGACGGTCGAAGGCAGGTTGACGATCAGCTTGTTGTCTGCGGTCGGCTTCACGATCTCGATGACCGCATTGCAGATTTCCAGCGCCACATCCAGCTCAGTGCCGGTAAAGCTTTCGGGCGAATACTGGAAGCGATAACCGCCCCCCGCTTTCGCAGCCATATCCATGATCATCTTTGCAGCGTCGGTCGCGATCTGCTTGATACCGCCAACATCCTTGGCGAAGACCACGCGGCGCTGCAATTCACTGGTGGAATTGTAGAAATGGATGATCGGCGACTTGGCGCCTTCAAGCGCTTCGAAAGTGCGCGTGATCAGTTCTGGGCGGCACTGGACCAGAACCTGCAAATCCACTTCGTCGGGAACATTGCCCTGTTCGATGGCCCAGCGGCAGAAATCGAAATCCGTCTGCGAAGCGGACGGAAAACCGATTTCGATTTCCGGGAAACCCATATCGACCAGCAGGCGGAACATGCGCTCCTTGCGGTCATGGCCCATGGGGTCGATCAAGGCCTGATTGCCATCACGCAGATCGACCGAACACCAGATCGGTGCCTTTTCGATACGCTTGGACGGCCAGGTGCGGTCATCGAGCTGCGGAACCGGGAAAGGCGAATATTTGCTGCCTGCAGTAGGCATGCCTTTGCGCTCGGAAATGGATTTCGATTGCGGCGTGGCGACGGACTGATTCATTTTCGTTTCCTCCCGGCTTTCGACGGCATTCAAGCCCGTCAAGCGCGGATACTACTGATCGATTATAAGGGTTTTCTGGAAAGGAGCACAGGCCTGCGACCGGAGATCGACCGCCGGACGCTCCTTTCAGCGAGCCCGGCGATCGCCGCTAAGGCCGAGGGTAAGAAGCGAGTTTAGAACGCAAACATCAACGCGCGCGCCGAAGGCGGCTGCGGAATGTTCCAAGGATGTTGCGTTTCTGATCGTCATGGAAAAGCTTTTACACGCGCGATTTGTACTGTGCAAGACAGTATTTCATTCAGGCGAAGGGCACCGCGCTGGTTCCCGGCGGCAGCTTTGCCTCATCCTCCGGCTCGACGTGGATCACCACGCGCGCGCTGTCGATCTGCTTCTTCAGGGCATCTTCGATACGGTCGCAAATCACATGGGCATCGCCGACGCTCATTTCCGCCGCAACGACCAGATGAAACTCGATGAAGGTTACACGGCCAGCGATACGGGTCTTCAGGTCATGAACTTCGATAGCGCCGCCCGCATTGGCCGAAATCACATCGCGAATGCGCATTTCCTCGGTCGGCTCGACGCCGATATCCATCAATCCCTGCACCGAGGAATTGATGACATGCCAGCCCTGCCAGAGAATGTTGATTGCCACCAGAATAGCAAGCAGCGGGTCGAGTATGGCCCAACCGGTCACGACCGCACCGACAAGACCGACCAGAACGCCCACGGAGGTGAACACATCGGTCATGATGTGCTTGCCGTCGGCTTCCAGCGCAGGTGAGCGGAACTTGCGACCAGTGCGAATCAACAATGATGCCCACAAGCCGTTTATGACTGCGGCTACCGTGTTGATGCCAAGGCCAAGCCAGGGTTCATCGAGCGTTCGCGGTGATTGAAGCGCAAACCAGGCTTCGCGGAAGATCAAAAGTGCGGCGACCGTAATCAGAACGCCTTCCACGACAGCCGAAATATACTCGGCCTTGTGATGACCGAAGGGATGATTGTCATCGGCGGGCAGATAGCTGACGCGAATGGCCCACCAAGCGCCGATTGCCGCGATCACATTGACGATGGATTCCAGCGCGTCCGAATAAAGGGCCACGGAACCGGTCAATGCATAGGCCAGATATTTCAGACCCATCACACCAAAAGCAACGGGAATAGACCAAGCGGCAAGCCGCCGAACCTTTGCACTCGCGTCCATGATGAACCTTTGAATATCGTTATCTTGTCCCGAAATCGAGACGGGCCTACGCACAGCCCTTCACTCATTTGCTAGAGCGCGATTCGATCTGATTGAATCAGATCGGCGCTCTACGTGTTTGTTTTGAACCGCGCATCTGATCCGAAAACCGTTTCACACTTTTCGGGATACGCTCCAGCGCGCGGGACACATCCACAACGCATCTGGCATATGCAGCAGCAATTCACCGCCGTTCTATACCCCAGAAAAGCGAAACTTCGTACCCCTGTTTTTTCAGTTACGGCATTTAATTTTCTCCTGCAAATGCAAGGCATTACAGTTGCAAATGAGTTGCCAAAGCAGGCAATGGGCAAGCATAGCAAGCGCACAAAAAAGCCAACCGCAGCGATGGCTGCGGCTGGCTCGAAATCGGAACGAAAAGCGTTCGATCAGTAGTTGGTACGGCGCGCCTTGTTCTTGCCCGCCAGATGCGTCACCACATTCTCGATCATGCGCATTCCGGCATTATGACCAAGGGTCATGATGGATTCCGGATGGAACTGAACGGCGGCAACCGGTTCCTTCTTGTGCTCGAAAGCCATGATGACACCGTCTTCCGTTTCCGCTGTGACCAGGAAATCGTCCGGCAGACGTTCCGGATCGGCGAAGATCGAATGATAGCGCCCGACCGTCACTTCTTTTGGCAGGCCCGAGAATATCCGCTCCGGCTTCGACACGCGAATGCGCGACGGCTTGCCGTGCATCGGAATACGCAACTGGCGCAGCGTACCGCCATAGGCTTCTGCCAGTGCCTGCAATCCAAGACAGACACCGAAGATCGGCAGTTCCCGCTTGCGCGCCTTGTCGATGGTCGCCTTACAATCGAAATCCTGCGGCGTGCCCGGTCCGGGTGACAGAACCACGAGGTCAGGCTTGACCCTGTCGAACACATCTTCGGCAACAGGCGAACGCACCGTCGAGACCGTAGCGCCGGTCTGGCGGAAATAATTGGCGAGCGTGTGCACGAAGGAATCTTCATGATCAACAAGCAGGATCGATATCCCCTCACCCACCTTTGCCGCCACGCGTTCTTCGGCAATTTGATTGCTCTTCTGCGCTTCACGCACAGCCGAGATCATCGCCGATGCCTTCAATTCAGTTTCGGCTTCTTCCTCTTCCGGATTGGAATCGAACAGAAGCGTTGCACCAGCCCGAATTTCGGCCACGCCATCCTTCACGCGGATGGTGCGCAGCGTCAGGCCGGTGTTCATGTCTCCATTGAAGTGCATCATGCCAATGGCGCCGCCATACCATGCGCGCGGGCTACGTTCGTTTTCCTCGAGGAAACGCATCGCCCACAGCTTCGGTGCGCCGGTCACGGTCACAGCCCATGCATGGCTGAGGAACCCGTCGAAAGCATCCATGCCGTCGCGAAGCCGCCCTTCAATATGATCGACCGTATGGATCAGGCGCGAATACATCTCGATCTGGCGACGACCGATGACGCGCACCGAACCCGGCTCGCAGACACGGCTCTTGTCGTTGCGGTCCACGTCCGAGCACATCGTCAGCTCGGATTCATCCTTCTTGGAATTCAGCAGTTTCAGAATCTGTTCCGAATCCGAAATCGCATCTTCGCCGCGCTTGATCGTGCCGGAGATGGGGCAGGTTTCGATACGCCGTCCGTTGACCCGCACAAACATTTCCGGCGATGCGCCGACCAGATATTCGTTGTCACCCAGATTGATGAAGAACGAATAGGGCGACGGATTAATCGTCTTCAACCGGCGGAAGATTTCCGATGGCGCGGTATGGCAGCGCTCATAGAAGGTCTGGCCCGGGACCACTTCAAAGAGGTCGCCGCGCTTGAAGCTTTCCTTGGCGCGCTCTACGAGTTTCGCATATTCGCCCGGATTGTGATCGCCGCGCGCAAGTTTGGCTTCCGATGGTTTGAAGGCCTGTGCAGGCGTTGCCCGTGCGAGACCATGCGTGGATGAGCCACCGCAGGCGAATTCATAACGATCCACCCAGGCACGCGCCGCATAGTGATCGGCCACGAAGATTTCATCCGGAATGAACAGCACCAGATCGCGCTGATCGTCGGGACGCTTCAGCTTGTACTGAACGGGATCGAACTGGAACGCCAGATCGTAACCGAAGGCACCGTAGAGGCCGAGATTGGCGTCTTCCTCAGAGAAGAACAGACCGACAATGGCGCGCAGAACGGTGAAGACCGAAGGCATACGCGAGCGCTCTTCCTCGGTGAAGGTTCCGCTCGGCTCGGCAATGGTCAGCTCAATGCGGTTTTCTTCGGCCTTGTCGACCGCCACCTCGGCAAGCGCCTTCACTGTGTCCAGGATAGGCCGCAGAAGAATGACGCCGCGGGCATTCAGCGCTTCGATGCGCATGGTACGGGCGCGCGAGGTGATGACCACCGGAGGATCGACGATAGCTGTGTCCCATCGCGTATAGCGGCCCGGATATTCGTAGTTCGACGAAAACACCGCACCACGCCGTTCGTTCAGCGCATCGATATAGGTCTCGATCGCGCCCTTATAGGCCGTGAGGTGACGCACGCGCTCGACGACGATGCCGCCTGCCGTCTCGTGCTGGAATATCTCGCTATCCGCAATCTTCGCATTCATGATCGGCTATCCCAAATCTCAACTGTTTCCGAATATTTCCAGAACCCGGTTTCCCCGCCAGTCTTATTCAAACAGCCAAACAAAAAGGCCGCCCGGATAATCCCAGCGGCCTGTTTTCTAAACGCAAATGCACAAACGCCTGCGTGGCCGCTTTTAGCGGGCCCACCACCAACCGTTGATGACGATATTGCGCGAAATGTTCATGGACGTACTGTTAGCGTTCAATGTGTTCGCTTGCAACCGGAAAATTCAGCCACCCAAATGTGCCACGCAGGCCATCTTCGGGACAGAGTTCCACAGGTCTCGCAAAAGAAAATCCGGACAGTTTGGGGCTGTCCGGACTTCCTCAGAACCGGGATAAACGAAACGGAAGGAATGGGACGATTCCTCCAGTTTCAAACACCCCCTTACCCCATGCCAAAATTTACAGGTGCAATATAACTTTCAGTATGCGCACTATCCTTATCACAGGTTGCGCATAATTTACAACCTGTGATTGTTATTTGCATATATGCTTACGTTTAAGCCGAATTCATCCGAGTAGTTCAAAAATTTGTAGGACCACCCAACAAGTTTCATCTTGCGTCGGGGACCGATTTCGGATTGATTTCCGTGGCAACTCAAACACATATGCAAAAATCAAGAACAGAGCCGTCACACATAAGCGGCCATTGGGGACAACTGATGAAGAATCTCGATGCGATGGACAGGAGTATTTTGCGCGCCCTTCAGGAGAACGGGCGTCTGACCAATACCGAACTGGCCGATCGCATAAATCTCTCGCAGACGGCAACTGCCGAACGCGTCAAACGACTGACCCGCGAAGGGTATATTCTCGGCTATTCGGCACGGCTTTCACCCAAGATGCTCGACCGGGCCATGCTGGTCTTTATCGAGATCAAGCTTGATCGCACCACGCCGGAAGTCTTTGAAACCTTCTCGACCTTCACCCGCAACAATCCCGACATTCTGGAATGCCACATGGTTGCGGGCGGCTTCGATTATCTCGTCAAAGCCCGTGTATCCGACATGGATCACTATCGGCGTTTCCTTTCGGAGGCGCTTCTTTCTCTGCCCGGCGTGCGGGAATCGCACACTTACGCCGTGATGGAGGAAGTGAAGGAAACCGCCTATATCGCCGTCTGAACCGGCGACAAGCCCTTCCTGAAGACATCGTTGCTGTCAGCAGAATGGCAGCAACGAACTCCCTACTTTTCACTTCCAACTTGCTATCGCTTATTTACGGGTATATACCCGCAATATGTCACATCCGTGTTTTTGTATCCTTCTGCGCCAGGCAGCCCGCAAGACATCGAGCGTCTATGACAACGCTCTGGCGCCGCTTGGCATCAATGTCGCGCAGTTCAGTACGTTGCGAAAAATCCGTCGTGCGGGTTCCATCTCGCTGACCGAGCTTGCACATCTGTCCGAGCTGGATCGGTCGACCATGGGCCGCAATGCGAAGGTTCTGCAGCGCATGGGGCTGATCGAGCCTGCGGCCAGCGACGACCATCGCGAGACCAGCGTGACGCTGACGGCAGACGGTCGCGATCTTGTGGAACGCGGCGGTCCGCTCTGGGATCAGGCGCAGGAAGAAATCGAAGCCAAGCTGGGAGAGGACGGCGTGGAACAGCTGGAAAGCCTGTTACGCAGCCTCGATTGACCGGAGACCGGTTGTCCCTTGACTGAAAACAATGACCTGAAGCCACGCGCCCGTTATGGAGCGAACGGTTTCGCCATCAAACGTATGGCTGGCCAAAAGCCAGCTTGAAACCAGCTTAAACCCGAAAGCGCCAAAGATGATTTCTGCCCGCCTTGCCAGCTTTCTCGCCCAGAGGAACATCCATTACGGATGGGTCGTCGCCGCCATCACCTTCCTGACCATGCTGGCGACAGCAGCTGCCATGGGGTCTGCGGGTATCCTGATCGAACCGCTCCAGCGTGAATTCGGCTGGACGAATGCGAATATCTCCTTCGCAATGGCGCTTCGCCTCGTTCTTTTCGGCCTGATGGGGCCGTTTGCGGCAGCCTTCATGAACCAGTTCGGCCTGCGCCGCGTGGTTGCAGCCGCTCTCATCATGATTTCACTGGGGCTTGTCGGTTCCATTTTCATGACCGAGGAATGGCAGATGGTTGCGCTCTGGGGCGTGGTGATCGGCCTTGGCACCGGCATGACGGCGCTCGTGCTCGGTGCAACCGTTGCAGCACGCTGGTTCGAAAAGCGGCGCGGTCTGGTCGTCGGCCTGATGACAGCCAGTAATGCCACCGGCCAGCTCGTCTTCATGCCGATCCTTGCCAGTGTCAGCCAGACCATCGGCTGGCGAACGTCGCTCACCATCGTCGTTTGCTTCCTTGTTGCCGCGCTTGTACTGGTTCTCGCTTTGATGCGTGACCATCCGGCGGATATCGGCTTGAAGCCTTACGGTCGCACGGCACCGCTCCCGGCACCCGGACCCAGAATGAGCTTCGGCACCATGCTGGCCTCACCCCTCGTCACGTTGCGCGAAGCGTCTTCAACGGCAACTTTCTGGGTCCTGTTCCTGACCTTCTTCGTCTGCGGCTTTTCCACGAACGGCCTGATCCAGACGCACTGGATCACGCTTTGCGGTGATTTCGGAATTGCGCCGGTCGGTGCGGCTGGCATCCTTGCCGTGATCGGCGCGTTCGACCTGATCGGCACGATCATGTCCGGCTGGCTTTCCGACCGGTTCGACAATCGCTGGCTTCTGTTCTGGTTCTATGCGCTGCGCGGTCTCTCGCTGATCTATCTGACCTTCACCGACTTCACCGTCTACGAACTGGCATTGTTCGCCGTCTTTTACGGGCTGGACTGGGTGGCGACCGTGCCGCCAACCGTCAAGCTCGCCGCCGAGCGCTTCGGCCCGGAAAAGGCCGGGCTGGTTTTCGGCTGGGTGTTCACCGGCCATCAGATCGGGGCCGCAGCCGCAGCCGCTTTCGCCGGGCTCGTGCGCACCGACTATGACAGCTACACCCCTGCCCTGATCCTCGCCGGTGCCATGTGTTTTGCCGCTGCGGCCATGGTGTTCATCATCAACCGTCCTGCTGCAAGGCCAGTCCTGCAGGCTTCATGATGCTATACGCTTCCTGCCCTTCCTGTTCAGTGCCAGCACGCCGAGACTGATCAGGAAGGCGGCGAGCGTGTCGGTCCAACCGGGCACCTCGCCCAGAAGAACAAGCGCCAGAACCAGAGTGATGACAGGGATCAGTGCTGATAGCGCTGCCCCTGCCGCCGTTCCCAGCAGCACAACGGCACGGTTGAAGGCAAAGACGCCAAAGGCCGAAGTAAGTACGCCCTGATAGAAACCCTGCAGGGCAATATCACCCCAGGATGTCGCGCCAAGCCCCTTGGGCAGGAAGAGCATATAGATCGGCAGATAGACAATTGCCGAGGTGACGGCCGCGATAGCGGTCGCATGCAGCCCGTCCATTCCCTTTCTGCGAAACACCATGACATAAATCGCCCACACGAGTGCCGCGACGAGAAAGAAAAAGTGCCCGAGCATTTCCGGTCCGCCCAGTTGCGACAGACCGGCGATCAGCATGGCGCCGATCAGGATCAGCACGACCCCGGACCAGCGCGACGGCGCAAGACGTTCCTTGAGAAGCGCCATACCCAGAACGGCAACCATTGCTGTCATCAGCCCCGGAATGAGCGCTGCTGCATGGGATACCGGAGCATATTGCAGACCACAGGTGGTCAGCAGCGCATAGGGAACACCTGCTCCGGAAACCAGAAGCACAAAGCCGAGCGGACCGAGCTTGCGAAAGCCGAACCCTTTCATCAGAACCACCGGCAACAGCACCAGCCCCGCCACGCCGAAACGCAACGCAATGATGTCGAAAGGCGTCAGTGCGGTCTTGAACCCGAAACGGGTCAGGACGAACGAACCGGACCACACGAGAACCCCGGACAGCCCCCAGGCCAGACCGCGTATGGTATCGGAAGTCGAGCTTGTCGGGGTGGTTTCGGTAATTGCCGTCATGGTCACTCGCTGCAGGATGAGGGAAGAGCGCAGACTATTGCATCCCTGATATGCGCAAGCGTCACGGATAAGCGAGATATGAGATATTAGAGTTTCTTATGCCGCTCTGCTTCTGGCGTCCTGCGCCACGTCGCAGAACCGTTCGACCAGATGCCGGACCGGACTGTCGGCCCGAAAAACAATATAGACGGTGCGAAACGTCGGCGGATTGAGGCGGCGCGCCCGCAATCCGTGCAGATCGGCCCCCGGCAGACTGATTTCTGACAGAAGCGTCGTGCCGATGCCATGGCGCACCATTTCCAGCACCGTGGCAACGTCGCGGGTGCGCACCTGCTCGCTGCGCATTTCGCCGTCGCCATGAATGATCCTGTCGATAATCATTTCGCAGCCTGCTGCGGCGATCAACTGGCGATCCCGCAGGTCCCCGGCAGTGATTGTGTCGTTGCGCATGAAGGGGTCATCACGCCGTCCCACCACGACAAGTTCTTCACGGCCAACTTCCCGTGCTTCAAGCTCGGGCGTCGGCAGCGATGTAATGCCGAGATCGGCAATACCATCGCGCACCCATAGACTCACATCGTCGTGCCCGCCCTCGAAAGCGCTGAATTCAATGCCGGGATAAAGCCGCTGAAACGTCTTTCGCAGACCGGGCAGAACATATTCAAGCTGACTTGGAATTGCCGCGACGCGCAGCCGTTCGGGCGCGCTGGAAGCACTGCACCGTGCCTGCAGTTCTATCCGGTCGACTGCCGCGAGGGCGGCCTTGGTATCGGCAAGGATCGAATGCCCGAACGCCGTCAGGGCGGCTCCATCGCGCTTTCGCGCCAGCACATCGACCCCGAGGATTTTTTCCAATGTCGCAATCGCCTGACTGGCTCCCGATTGCGTGAGCCGCAAGCGCCGCGCAGCAGCACCGACACTGCCGGTTTCCGCGACAGCTTCAAGCAAACGTAACTGGACCAGACTGATCTTCATCGCTTTGGTTCCGGGCTTCGGTTCCGACTCAATCTTTCAATAATGCGTCGCCCCAGTCGGCGCGACGTGCCCAACGGAACAGATCGCCGTCGCGCTTGGTCAGAAGGCGTTCTTCCGCCCTGCCGTCATCCTTGCAGAGTTTAACCGAAACTTTGCCGCCGCCAACCCGTGTCGGCGCGATAACCCGCGCTTTCACTTCATCGACCGTCTCGCGCACCGCAGCAAGATAGATGAACTTCTCATCCTCCCACGGCACTTCGGCTTCCTTGGTCAGACGATGAATACGCGAGCGCGCAACGCGGCGCGAAAAATGGCACCAGTCAGGGGTGACCAGCGGGCAATCGAGCTGGTGCGGACAAGGCGCTGCAATGTTTGCGCCTTCCGCAATAAGCGCCCGGCGTGCATCGAGAATGCGCTGCCAGCCTGCCGGTGTGCCGGGTTCCACGATCACCAGCATTTGCCGTGCCGACGCCCACAAGCGCTCAATCAGTGCCTGCCGCTTTTCAGGAGCAAGCTCGTCAAGCACATAGGCAATGGTCACGAGATCGGCTTGCGGAAAATCAAGTTTCTCCCGAACCACATCCCCTGCCCGCCAGTCGAGGTCGGAAAATCCGCAATTTTGCGAAAGATCGCTGCCCACAGCTCTGATCGCAGGGCTTGCCTCGATCATCGTTGCCGAATGAAGCATGGGCCAGCATTGCTTTGCCGCCCAAAGGGCGGTTCCCGGTCCTGCACCCACATCGAGCATGGATTGCGGCGCGAAATCGGGACAAACCTCTGCTGCACTGTCCATACTGGCGCGAACCGCCGCATAGGTCGCAGGCAAACGTGCTGCCAGATAGGCCTTCGCGGCAAGATCATCGGAAATATGCATGCGTCCGTCCCGCGTCTCGGCGCGGTAACGGCGTGAAAGCATTTCAGATGCGCGCTTCAGATCGGCCAATGCCACGCCCTCAAGCGCAGCATCCACCGCCTGTCGCAATGAAGCTGGCAGTTCCATTGCCGGTCAGCGCTCCAGAACCTGTTTCACATCGACCAGATTCGAACGGACACGCAGAATGTAGAAACCCATCGTGGTCAGATGCGACGGCGTGAACCATGCATCCGGGCTACCGTTGGAAACGATGAAAGGCTGCATGTCGAGCGCGGCACGCATCTGCTTTTCCATCTCGTCCCACACACCGTCGAGGTGCTTCTCGGCTAGAACGCCGCGGAAATCCGAATGCGCCGCACGCAGCAGGCCGTAATAGGCATAGAGCTGACCATAGGCGAACCAGAAACGGTCATCTGCACGCGTATCGAACCAGCCGGCGTGGTAATTCTCGGCACGGTCCTTGAGGATGGCCGAAGTCGAACCGAGGTCGCTTGCGATACGGTCGACAAACTGGATCAGATTGTCGGCGCGGGCATCGAAGGTAGCCTGACAGTTTTCAAGCCGTCCGTTGAAGGAGCGCAGATCCTTGATCGCCGAACGGTAATAGCTCGGCGTCGGCGTCTTCGGACCGAACGGGCTCAGGCCGAAATACCAGGAATCTTCGGCAAATTGCAGATTGCCACGCGCCTTTTGCAGATCGCCGTCGATCTGCGACGTGCCGCGCAGACGGCCGATATTGTCGACGAGCTCAATCGCGGTACGGCGTACCGCTGCATTGATGCCGCGCTGGAACGACGCCTTATTGTCAAGGAACGGGGTGCGATCCCAGTCCATACCGAAAAGACCGAGCTTGTAGAGCAGCATGGATGAAATCCACGCGTTCTGGTTCACGTTGAAATCGGTGAGATCAGCGGCAACTTCCGCTATCGCCGAGCGTGAGCATTTGCGGGCCGAAGACGGGATTTGTGCCGCCTGAACCGGCTGATTCGCGGGAGCGGCATCGCCAGTCTGATTGGTTTCAGGCGTGGCAGCAGGCTGTTCCACGGGTGTTGCGGTGGACGGCGCTTCAGCCGGTGCGCCCTGCGCCTTTACCTCTTCGCCGGGCGTGGTCGCATCCTGATAGCTGTACTTGGCCGGATAGTCGGGATCGAAATTCGTCCATACCTGAGTCTGCCAGATGAAATAGACGTAAAGACCGCCAAGACCGATCACGACGACCGCAACCGCAACTTTCCACAAAATTCCGAGCCGCAGGAAAAGCCGCCACAAACCGCCGAGCGGAATGGCAATCAGGCGAGCAAGCGCGGCGATGAAACGGCCCAGGAAGGAAAAAACGCCCTTTACTGCATTCCACACTGTAAAAAATCCTTCCTTTTGCCCGAAAATCCGGGCTTTCCATCGCTTCTGCATCGCCCATGGACCTATGCATCACAAGTCCCGTTCGCAAGCAGCCAAACCTGAAAAGGCTTCACGCTCTCAAATAGAGTGTGCTCATCTTTTCGACAACCTGGAACGGTCATCCAACTGATTTTATCCGTCATTTTCCGCTGACAGGGTTGAATCCCGAGGGCCGATCCGTAACATGGCGCCAACTCGCTTCGGCCAAATGCGTGGCAATCCAGCCCGTTTCCCCTTGGCCGACGGTTCCGGAAAATGATGAGTGACAGCAGTTTCAAGTCAGGTGCGAAACGGTTTTCCGCCGGAAACTGCGACCAACGTCGCAATCGAGAACATTTTCGCCGCTGTGGTACTTGAATGGCGCAATCTTTGGTGTTTGCTAAAGCTGGAACCGGAAAAACAATCAATCCGTCAAAACGGCCCGGTAAATGGAGAGAACAATGAAGTCCGTATCGACCTATATGCTTACGCTTGCCTTGGGTGGGCTTGCCACGGGAACGGCAATGCTAAGCGCGCCTGCAACCGGTTTCGCCGCCGAACCTGAAAGCTGCTCGACCGTCCGTTTCTCGGATGTCGGCTGGACTGACATCACTTCGACGACGGCGGTGGCGACAGAAATCCTGAAAGGTCTCGGCTACAAAACCGACATCAAGGTTCTCTCCGTGCCGGTGACCTATGCGTCACTGAGCAAAAAGGATATCGACGTCTTCCTCGGCTATTGGAACCCGTCCATGACCGCCGACCTCCAGCCCTATCTGGACAACAAGACCGTCGAGACGCTGCGCACCAATCTGACCGGCGCGAAATACACGCTTGCCGTGCCAAAATATGCTTATGACGAAGGCCTCAAGGACTTCAAGGATATCGCCACGTTCAAGGACAAGCTCGGCGGCAAGATCTACGGGATCGAGCCGGGAAATGACGGCAACCGCCTGATCCTCGACATGATCAACAAGGATGCCTTCGGCCTCAAGTCATTCGAGCTGGCGGAATCGTCCGAGCAGGGCATGCTGGCGCAGGTCGCTCGCAGCATCAAGAGCAAGGAACCGGTCGTCTTTCTGGCATGGGAGCCACATCCCATGAACAAGCGTTTCGAAATCGCGTATCTCACCGGTGGTGACGATTTCTTCGGCCCCAATCTCGGCGGCGCCAAGGTCGAAACCAACGTTCGCACCGGCTACACGCAGGAATGCCCGAATGTTGGCAAGTTCCTCACCAATCTGGAATTCAAGCTCGATATCGAAAACGACATCATGGGCAAGATTCTCGATGATGGCGAAGAGCCTTCGAAGGCTGCGACCAACTGGCTGAAAGCCAATCCGGGCGCTCTCGACCAGTGGCTCGCCGGTGTAACTACCGTCGACGGCAAGGAAGGCCTGCCCGCCGTAAAGGCGGCACTCGGTCTTTAATCCCGACATGCTGCCGGGCGGTGACAAACGCGGCCCGGCAGTTTCAAGGATGCCCGCACCCTTTCTCTTTGTTTTACGCATTATCCTACGCAAATCGCATCGCACCTTTGCCGGAAATGCTCTAACACGCAGCAGGAGACTTGATCGTTGAACTGGCTGACGGACTACAAGATCCCTGTCGGACCGACCGCCAAATCCGTGGTGGACTGGCTGACGGACAATATGGGCGGCTTTTTCGATACCCTCGCCGCCGTCATGCAGAGCCTCATTGACGGGCTGCTTTTTCTTCTCAAGCTCCCGCACCCTCTGCTTCTCATCGCAATCTTCGCTGTCATCGCGTGGCTGATCCAGCGTCGTATCTCGGTGGTCGTGCTGACCGTGATCGGCTTCCTGTTCATCATGAATCAGGGTTACTGGGATCGAACGCTCGAAACCCTGACCCTCGTTTTGTCAGCTTGCTTTCTCTGCATGGCCATCGGCGTGCCGCTCGGCATCGCCGCAGCCCATCGCCCCGCGCTTTACGCCGCAATGCGTCCTGTGCTCGATCTGATGCAGACCCTGCCGACATTCGTCTACCTGATCCCGGCCATTGTCTTCTTCGGCATCGGTATGGTGCCGGGCCTGCTTGCAACGGCAATCTTCGTTCTGCCTGCGCCGGTGCGATTGACCCACCTCGGCATATCGTCCACACCCTCATCGCTGATCGAAGCGGGTGAAGCGTTCGGTGCGTCGCGTTCTCAGCTCTTGTGGAAGATTGAGCTGCCTTATGCCATGCCGCAAATTCTTGCCGGTCTGACTCAGACAATCATGCTGTCGCTTTCGATGGTGGTCATTGCAGCCCTTGTCGGCGCAGATGGCCTCGGCGTACCGGTTGTCCGGGCGTTGAACTCAGTCAATACCGCACTCGGTTTCGAGGCTGGACTTGTCATCGTCGTGGTCGCCATCGTGCTCGACCGTATCTTCCGCGCCGGACGCGAGAAATAGCATGATCCCGAAAAGTGGAAACCGGTTTTCGGAACAGATCATGCTCCAACAAAGATCAGGAGCACGCGGATGACCATCATCGCACTCGAAGACGTCTGCATCATTTTCGGCAGCAATGTCGATGACGCACTTGCTCTTGCGGATCGCGGCGCCACCCGTTCCCAGATTCAGGCTGAAACCAATCTCGTGCTGGGCGTGCACAACTGCACACTCAACATTGAGGAAGGTGAAATCCTCGTTCTGATGGGGCTGTCAGGCTCGGGCAAATCCACCCTTCTTCGCGCAATCAACCGGCTCAATCCGATTTCGCGCGGGCGCGTTCTCGTACGGGAAGGCGAGCGCGCCATAGATGTCGGCAAGGCCGACCGCGGAACCCTGCGCCATCTGCGCACCGAACTCGTCTCCATGGTGTTCCAGCAGTTCGGCCTGCTGCCTTGGCGTACGGTTGAAGAAAACGTCGCTTTCGGCCTGGAAATTTCCGGTATGGGCAAGGAAGACCGCCTTGCCAAAGCGCGCGACCAGCTTGAACTTGTCGGTCTGCAGGACTGGGCCAAGCGCAAGGTTGGAGAACTTTCCGGCGGCATGCAGCAACGCGTCGGGCTTGCCCGCGCTTTTGCAACCGGCGCACCGATTCTGCTGATGGATGAGCCATTCTCGGCCCTCGATCCGCTGATCCGCACGCGCCTGCAAGACGAGTTGCTGGCCTTCCAGTCACGATTGAAAAAGACCATCGTTTTCGTCAGCCACGATCTCGATGAAGCCATGAAGATCGGCAATCGTATCGCCATCATGGAAGGCGGGCGTATCGTTCAGTGCGGCACGCCGCAGGAGATTCTCCTGCAGCCTGCCGACGACTATGTCGCTGACTTCGTTGCCCATATGAACCCGCTCGGCGTGCTTCGGGCAGGCGACATCATGGTGCCCTTCGATCGCCAAGCGGCGCCACGTCCTTTTGCGGCCACTGCCCGGCGCGAAACGCTGGTACGCGAGTTGATGAATGCGGTGGCAGACAGCAGCGGCGATGTTGGCATCATCGAAAACGGCGCCATCGTCGGCAAGATTGCAGCAGATGACATCGTGCGCGCCCTCGCCTGGCATCAGCAACGCGGAACGTCCAGCTAGAGCGGAATGCGCTTATATTCGTTCGCGCTTTTGCTGGAGATGCTCAAAACAAAAAACCGCACATTTTCATGTGCGGTTTTTTCATTTCAGACTGCATATAGATGTAGATCAGCTATGCGCTGCCTGTCTGGCAGCAGCGCGTGCTTCCACGCGAGCCTTGATGGCATCGACATCCGCACGCGGCGTCGCAGCAAAGAGCTTCTTCGTATAGTCATGCTGCGGATTGTTGAAAACGTCGTCACGCGAGCCGTATTCAACCACCTCACCGAAATACATCACCATCACCTCATCGGCGATGTAGCGCACGACCGAAAGGTCATGGCTGATGAAAACATAGGTGAGACCAAATTCTTCCTGCAGATCAGACAGCAGGTTCAGAACCTGCGCCTGCACGGACAGATCGAGCGCGGAAACCGGCTCATCGAGAATGAGCAGCTTCGGGTTGAGCATCAGCGCACGCGCAATGGCGATACGCTGGCGCTGGCCGCCGGAGAACATATGCGGATAGCGGTTGAAGTGTTCGCGACCGAGGCCGACCTTCAACAACATCTGCATAGCCTTCGCGCGGCGCTCCTCGGCTGACATGTTCGTATTCAGCAGCAGAGGCTCAGCCAGAACGTCACCGATCTTCTGGCGCGGATTGAGCGAGCCATACGGGTTCTGGAAAACGATCTGCACCTTCTGGCGCATTTCGGGCGTCAGGCCATCGCGAGCGATATCCACATCCTTGCCGCCGATCTTCAGTTCGCCGGATGTCTGCGGGTCGATCATGGTGAGAATGCGTGCCAGCGTGGACTTGCCGCAACCCGATTCACCAACGATCGCCAGCGTCTTGCCTTTTTCGACCTTGAAGCTCACGCCCTTGACGGCATGAACCACTTTTGCCTTGCCGAACAGACCACCGCCAACATGATAATCGCGCTTGATGTCGCGCGCCTCGAGAACAATCTCGCTCATCGCGCTTCTCCCGCACCATTATTTTCAAAGACGAAATCGGAAACCGTCGGAAGACGATCACCGGTCGCATTTTCCGGCAGGGCCGAGAGCAGCGCACGGGTGTAAGGGTGCTTGGGCGCAGAGAATAGCGACAGCACGTCGGCATCCTCCATCTTGTGGCCCTTGTACTGCACGATCACACGGTCCGCCGTTTCAGCCACGACACCCATATCGTGGGTAATCATGATGAGACCCATGCCGTGTTCCACCTGAAGCCGCATCAGAAGATCGAGAATCTGCTTCTGAATCGTAACGTCGAGAGCCGTTGTCGGTTCGTCGGCGATAAGGAGCTTCGGGTTGCAGGCAATCGCGATAGCGATCATGACGCGCTGGCACTGGCCGCCCGACATCTGATGCGGGAAGCTTTTCAGGCGTTCCGCAGCATCGCGAATGCCGACGAGTTCCAGAAGCTCGATAGCACGCGCACGGCTCGCCGAGCCGTTCATGCCCATATGCTGCTTCAGCACTTCCTCAAGCTGATACCCGACCGTGAAGCACGGGTTTAGGCTGGCAACAGGTTCCTGGAAAATCATCGAAATATCACGACCGATGATCTTGCGGCGCTCCTTGTCGGACATTGCCTGCAAGTCCTTGCCATCGAAGGTCATGGTGTCTGCGGTAACAGTTGCCGTCTTGGGCAGAAGCCCCATGACGGCAAGCATGCCGACCGACTTGCCTGAACCGGACTCGCCGACAATCGCAAGCACTTCGCCCTTGTCGACCCTTATGTCGATCCCGTCGACCGCCCGGAACGGGCCGGTCGAGGTGTCAAAAGAAACCGTGAGGTTCTTGATTTCAAGCAGAGCCATCGATCAGCTCCTCTTCAGTTTCGGGTCAAGCGCATCGCGCAGACCGTCGCCAATCAGGTTGATGGCGAGAACAGTAATCAGGATAGCAAGGCCGGGGAAAGTAACGATCCACCAGGCACTCAGGATGAACTCACGCGCTTCGGCAAGCATCGTGCCCCATTCTGGCGTTGGCGGTTGCGCGCCCATGCCAAGAAAGCCCAGAGCCGCAACGTCGAGGATGGCGTTGGAGAACGACATCGTTGCCTGCACCACAAGCGGAGCAAGGCAGTTCGGCAGAATCGTCTTGAACATCAGGCGCAGCTTGCTTGCACCGGCAAGCTTGGCCGCGGTCACATATTCGCGTTCCTTTTCCGCCATGACGGCAGCGCGGGTGAGACGCGAGAAGTGCGGCAGCAGAACCAGCGTGATCGCCAGAACGGCATTGATCAGGCCGGGTCCGAGGATTGCCACCAGAACCAGAGCCAGCAGGAGCGACGGGAATGCCAGGATAACGTCCATGATGCGCATAAACACCGTATCGACGCCGCCACCGAAATAGCCGGTGATGAGGCCGATGGTGATGCCGAGGCACATCGAAATAATGACGATGACAAAGCCCACGAGCAGCGAATACTGCGCGCCATAGATCAGGCGGGACAGAATATCACGCCCGACAGCATCCGTTCCCAGAAGGAACTGGGTCGAACCGCCATCTTCCCAGAAGGGTGGAACCTTCACGAATTGACGGAACTGTTCCGTAGGATCGTGCGGCGCAATCAATGGAGCGAAGATCGCCACCAGAATAATCGCGAGGAATACGAAAAGACCGATCACAGCGCCACGGTTGACGCTGAAATAAAACCAGAAGTCCTTCAGCGCACGCATCTTGCCAATGTCGTTCGCGGCTTCCGGCTGAATAGCTGAGTGTGTCATGATACCCTCACTTGTGCCGGATACGCGGATTGATAAGGCCGTACAGCAGATCCACGACCAGATTCACCAGCATGATGATGAATGCAATCAGCAGCAGTCCGCTTTGCACGACCGGATAATCGCGACGGAAAATGGAATCGAGCATCCATTTGCCGATACCGGGCCAGGAGAAGATCGTCTCGGTCAGGATCGCACCAGCCATCAGAACGCCAACCTGCAGGCCGATAGTCGTGATAACAGGGATCATCGCGTTGCGAAGTGCGTGCAGTCCGACAACGCGACGAACCGGCAGGCCCTTGGCGCGAGCGGTGCGCACATAGTCCTCGCCTAAAACTTCCAGCATAGCGGAGCGGGTCTGACGCGCGATAACGGCGAGCGGAATGGTCGCAAGCACGATGGTCGGCAGGATGAGATGCGAGACCGCCGAGGCGAAAGCGCCCTTCTGATCCGACAGCAGACTGTCGATCAGCATGAAACCGGTCACAGGCGGGAAGAAATAGAGCAGCGATATACGACCGGAAACCGGTGTCCACTGCAGCACGCCCGAGAAGAAAATGATGAGCAGCAGCGCCCACCAGAAAATCGGCATCGAATAACCGACCAGCGAAATGCCCATCAGGCCCTGATCGAACCACGAACCGCGCTTGACAGCAGCGATGACGCCGGCAGGAATGCCAAGGAGAATAGCCACGATGATCGCGCAGATGGACAACTCGACAGTTGCAGGAAACAGCGCGAAAAATTCGACGAGAACAGGCTTCTTGGTCACCAGAGACTGACCGAAATCGCCATGCAGCAGGTTCCAGACATAGTCCAGATATTGCTGCCAGATCGGGCGATCGAACCCAAGTTGCGCCATCAGCTCGGCATGGCGCTCAGGGCTTACGCCGCGTTCGCCGGCCATCAGTAGCACAGGATCGCCGGGAAGAACCCGGACGAAGGCGAAGGCTACGATTGTAATGCCTATGAAGGTCGGAACCAGATAGACGAGTTTGTTGAATATGAAACGGAACATACAAAAACTCCGACCGGGTGCAGGGGATCACCCTACACCCGGCCGCTTGTGTTGTCAGATTTTACTCGGAAATATCAACGTCTTCGAAGCGATAATCGCCGAGCGGGCTCTGTTTGAAGCCCGTAACCTTGGCCGACATCGGCACAAAGACCGTCGAGTGAGCAAGCGTATTCCAAGGAGCCTGCTCCTTAAAGATTACCTGTGCTTCTTCGTAAAGCTTCGTGCGCTCTTCCTGGCTGGTCGAAACCTTGGCCTTCTGGATCAGGTCTTCGAACGGCTTGTAGCACCACTGGGCGCGGTTGTTATTGCCAACACCGGCGCAGCCGAGAAGCGTACCCAGGAAGTTGTCCGGATCGCCGTTGTCACCGGTCCAGCCGAGGATGACGGAGCCGTCGCGGTCCTTGTCGGACGACTTCTTGAGATATTCACCCCATTCCATCGAAACGATTTCAGCGCTGACGCCAACCTTGGCCAGATCGGACTGCATGAGTTCAGCAGTACGACGTGCGTTCGGCATGTACGGACGGCTGACAGGCATGGCCCACAGCTTCATCTTCAGATCCTTGACGCCAGCGGCTTCGAGAGCCTTCTTGGCAGCTTCCGGATCGTACTTGTCGTCCTCGACCTTGTCGTTGTAGCCCCACATTGTCGGCGGGATCGGGTTCTTGGCAACCTGGCCCTGACCCTGGAACACGGCATCGACGATGGCCTGCTTGTTGATAGCCTGGTTCAGCGCCTTGCGCACTTCCGGCTTGTCATAAGGTGCCTTCAGCGTGTTGTACGCGAAGTAAGCCACATTGAGGCCAGCCTGTTCGTCAACCTTGAGGTTGGAATCGGCCTGCAGGCCCTTGATGTCTGCCGGAGCAGGATAGGACATCAGGTGGCATTCGCCAGCCTTGAGCTTCTGCGCGCGAACAGCAGGATCGGTCGTGATTGCGAAGACGAGATCGTCGATCTTCGGCTTGCCACCCCAATAGTTTTCGTTGGCCTTGAAGCGGACGACGGCGTCCTTCTGGTAGGCGACGAACTGGAAAGGACCAGTACCGACCGGAACCTGATTGAGATCGTCCTTCTTGCCGTCGGCGGCAAGCTTGTCCGTGTATTCCTTCGAAATGATCGAAGCGAAAGGCATCGAGATATTTGCGAGGAACGGTGCTTCTGGACGGTTCAGCACAAACTTGACGGTATAATCGTCAACCTTGGTGATTTCCTTGATCAGCGCACCCATTTCCATGCTGTCGAAATATTCGTAGGTGATGCCAGCGGTGTACTGGTGCCAAGGATTGTCCTTGTTGCGCATGCGATCAAACGAGAAAATCACGTCGTCGGCGTTGAAATCACGGGTCGGCGTGAAATAGTCGTTCGAATGGAACTTGACGCCCTTGCGCAGATGGAAGGTGTATTCCAGACCATCGGCGGAAACATCCCAGCTTTCTGCGAGACCCGGCACGACTTTCGTCGTTCCGTTTTCGAATTCGGCAAGGCGGTTGTAGACCGGATGCGCCGAGGCATCGAACGTATCGCCGCCGGTATAGGCAGCCGGATCGAAGCCTTCAGGCGAAGCCGGCGAGCAATATACAAAGGTCTTTGCCGATGCAGCACCGCTCATCAGAGCCACCAGCGCGGTTGCTGCCAGGAGTTTTTGGTAGAATTTCATTATTGTCCGCCTCCACGGAAAAGCATGCCGCGCGCACCCCATTGCCCGCAGCTTGCGCTTATCGAAACGCGTGGACTGTCACTTTGCAAGCGCAATCTGTAGAACCAGTTCACATTCTCAACGGGTTTTGGCCCCAATGGTTAGATTTTTATTCCATCAATCGACACAATTTCGAAATATTGCGCTAAAGCCCCTTGATTTATAATATTATTCGCACGCATTTTGCATGGGATAATGCAACTTATGCATCACCGACTCAGGCGCGACATCAAGGCGGCCGATCAATCGGAAATTGCTTGCAGTTTTGAACGTCCGGCATAAGGACTCCACCGAATTCGCTGGCTCTATCGAATAAGGCACAGTATTAAGTGGACAATATGAGTCATATTTGAGTCTGACAGCCATGCCTGAAACCAATCCAATTCGCCCGACCACGCCTGAAGCCATTCAGCTTGCCAAAACCCTGTTGCGGACATCGCGCTACGGTGCCATCGCCGTTTTCGACGCTGCGACCGGCAGGCCACTGGCAAGTCGTGTCTCCGTAGCGACGGATATGGACGGAACGCCTCTCATTCTGGTTTCCGGATTGGCGACACACACACCGGGGCTGCTGGCAAACCCGGCCTGCTCGCTTCTGCTCGGCGAGGTTGGCAAGGGAGACCCCCTCGCCCATGCGCGCGTCACGCTTCATTGTCAGGCCCGGAAAGTTGAGAGAACAGCGGCTGACTACCCCCGCATTCGGCGACGCTATCTCAATCACAATCCGAAGGGTTCGCTTTATGTGGATCTCGGAGACTTTGTCTTTTTCCGGCTTGAACTGGAAAGCGCCAGCTTGAATGGTGGCTTTGGCAAGGCATTCAACCTGACACAGGACGACTTGCTCTGCGCAGCGTCGATCAGCGCGGACTTTGCCGAAAGCGAGCAAAATGCGCTCGACAGCATGAACGAGTATCACGCACCAAAAATTGCGCAAATTGCTCAACAGCTTTTAAAAGCAGGAACCGTCAAAGATCAGCAGAAGGTGATAGGATTGGATCCGGATGGCGTCGACATCGCCAATGGCGACCTTGTTCTGCGTTACGTTTTTCCTTCGAATCCACCTTCCGTAAGGGAAGCTGTTACAGCACTGACCAAACAGTAAATAAAGCCCCCTGAAACAAAACCGCATTTTTTTTGGGACGAAATTGCACGTCTTTATACTGGATTGAATATAAGCAAGGGCTTTTCAAATTCTGCATATGGCATTATTTTCAATATGCATGCTTATGAAAATTCGCATGTATATTTTTAACTTTGTCGAGTCTTACGGGGGTATGACGGCAAATGAGCAACGAGAATACTTTCTTTGATTTAATTGAAAATGTAGATCAGGCTGCCGACTTCCTGTCGGCACTTGCTAACAATAAGCGATTACTAATTTTATGTAAGTTGCTTCATAATGAAATGTCGGTAGGTGCGCTTGCCAAGGCGATTGACCTTAGCCAATCCGCCTTGTCTCAGCACCTGGCAAAATTGCGAGCCCTTGACCTCGTTTCTACCCGTCGCGACGCGCAGACCATCTATTATATGGTCTCTTCGCCGCATATCGAGTTGATGTTGTCGACACTTTCAAGTCTGTATATGAGTCCAACACCGCGCAGACATAATCTGGCGGCAGTCGCTCACGCATAATCACATGAGGTCACAGCCGTGCGATGAACCAAGACACTCATTCGCACGGCTGCGTCCAGCAGATCGACGATCCGAACGACATCCGCTTGTCCCCTTATCGCGATATTCGCGAAAAGGATCTTGTAGGACGCCAGCAGCGGTTTATCGCTGAAGGTAAAGTGGTTCTGAACGTTCTGTTCTCATCTTCGGCACGTTTTGAGACAGAATCACTGCTCGTTCTGGAGAACCGGCTTGCGGGCCTCGGCGAACAACTCAGCCAATTGCCCTCAGAGGTTCCTGTCTATTCCGTTCCACAAACTGTTATGGACGCGGTCGCGGGATTTCATGTCCATCGCGGCATTCTTGCAGTAGGCCGTCGCAAGACGCCGCCAAGCCTTCAGGCAATGCTGGATACCCTGCCCGCAAAATCACTCGTCGTCGTTTTGTGCGGCATTTCCAATCACGACAATGTCGGTTCGATCTTCCGCAATGCCGCCGCTTTCGAAGCCGACTGCGTCCTGATGGACGATACGTGCTGCGACCCGCTTTACCGCAAGGCTATTCGGGTATCGGTCGGCGCCACGCTGAAAGTTCCCTATTTCCACGGTGGAAGCATTGATGAGATCATCGCTGCGCTGGGCGATGCCGACTTCAACCTGCTTGCGCTCAGCCCGTCATCGTCGCTCAGTGTCTACGATGCGACCAAGTACGGCCGACAGGCGCTCCTGCTCGGCACGGAAGGCGAAGGATTACCGCCACGCCTGCTTGAGAAGCTGCAAACAGCGCGAATTCCCATGTCCACTGCGTTCGACAGCCTGAATGTTGCAACCGCATCCGGCATCGCCTTGTCGCGCTTCAGCAAGTTTCAGTAGATTTCTCGTTGGCCTGACGATGGCAATACCGCTGCTATCAACCGGCCGTCGATGGCTGCCAATCCTGCGGCGATCATTGCCATGCCGATCAAATGCTTGGCTTGCAAAGTCTCGCCAAGAAAGAGCACTCCGAGCAGGATTGCACTAACGGGAATGAGAAACGTCACCAGCATGAGATTGACCGCGCCCGCCGTCGAAAGAATACGGAAAAAGAGAACATAAGCGAGTGCTGTTGAAAGAAGCGCAATACCGGCCAGCGCTCCCCAGACTGCCGCGCTCGGAGCGGCCAGCGTCCAGGGATGATCGACCAACAAAGCCACCGGAATGAGCATGACGGTCGTGGCCGTCACCTGGCCGGTAGCGGTTATCAACGGCGCGACCCCCATCGCTTTGAAGCGACGACCGAAAATTCCCGCCAGCGAATAAGAAAAAGCAGCACACAGAACCGCAAGCTGCGGCCACAGATTGCCTCCAAGCCCGCTGATGGCATCGGGTCCGATCATGATTGCTACACCGCAAAAGCCGATCAAAACGCCAGCAATCTTGTTCCTGGTGATCTTTTCATCCACCGTCAGAAAATGCGCAACAATGACGCCGAAGAGCGGTGTCGTGGCATTGAGGATGGAAGCCAGCCCGCTGGCAATCTGGGTCTGCCCCCAGACGATGAGACAGAAAGGCAGCAGATTATTGAGAAAGCCCATTCCGAAAAACGCCAGCCATACACGGCGGTCTTTTGGCAGCGACAGGCCCATCATGCGAATCAATACGACCAAAGCGAGCGCAGCCAGCCCCACCCGTAGCGTGACGATACTGAAAGGCGGCAATTCTCGAACAGCAATGCCGTTGAAGAAGAATGAACCGCCCCAGAGAACGGAAAGAACAAGAAGCATCGCCCATTCCTTCCACCCCATCATTTTCTGCGCCGTCATCTTCAAGACCTCTGAAGCCAAAGCTTGGAGTGCATCCCGAAAAGCGTGAAACGGTTTTCGGATAAGATGCGCATCAAAACAAAAAGTTGGAGCGCCGATCTGATTCGGCCGGATCAAAACGCGCTCAAAATACCGCTCACTATGAGCTTAGACGCAGCCAGTGCAATTGACTTCCCGTTTGTCGCTTTCAAACTCTGGAGCATGTATCTCGAAAGTGGAAACCGGATTCGGAATAAAGACATGCATAACAACGAATGCTCTAACTGAGATAGCATCTTGCTGACACACATAAAAAAAGCGGATGCTCTCGCACCCGCTTTTCATTCATCGATCAGAAAAAGCTTCAAGCTGCCGAGGCACTTGCCGTGTTGGCGACAAGGCGGCGCAACATCTCTTCTGCCTGCGGCTCGCGTTCCGAACGGCCAATAAAGCCGCCGCCAAAGACGCGCGCAGTGTTGCTTTCATCGGAATAAAGCACACAGGCCTGTCCCGGAGCGATACCGCTTTCACCATCGACCAGCTCAACCCAGGTCTGGCCATCGGCATGGCGCAGCACGGCAGGGCGTGGCGGTCGGGTCGAGCGAACCTTCGCGAATACTTCCATTCCGCCTTCAGGCAAATCGCTGATCGGCGCATCGCCCAGCCAGTTGATGTCGCGCAGGAAGACTTTGTGTGTTTCCAGCGCTTCACGCGGACCGACGATAACCCGCGCATTGGCGGCATCGAGATGCACGACATAAAGCGGTTCACCCGTGGCAACGCCAATGCCACGGCGTTGGCCGACGGTGTAGTGCACAATGC
>Ga0209369_1000331_pt1 | contig 80664 bp, 70 predicted proteins | sample EBPBio142010_DNA_FD_185865 | JGI IMG/M metagenome (GOLD analysis project Ga0209369, IMG submission 185865) | Wastewater treatment Type I Accumulibacter community from EBPR Bioreactor in Madison, WI, USA - Reactor 1_10/4/2010_ DNA (SPAdes)... | ecosystem: Engineered > Bioreactor > EBPR >...
AAGCTCATGCGATCGAGCAGTTGGTACTCCACCTGTTCGTCCGACAGGTCGTTGAGGTACTTGAGCACCAGGATGCGCACCATGACCGCGGTGGGGTATGGCGGGCGCCCACCCTTGCGGGTGTCGGTCCGGGGACACAGGCCATCAATGACGCCCGCCAGGTGGTCAAAGTCGATGTGTTTGGCGATGACCTGCAACGGGTCGCCCAGCGCCTCGATCTTGCGTTGGCGTGCCTGGTCGGCGAACAAGTCGAACTTGACGGCGCTGCGCGTGCAAGGTTGGTTCATGAGGGGAATTGTCGGGCCTGTTGGGTGGCAATGAGGACAACTATGGGGGGTTTTTAGAGGTTCCCCATCATCTGCTACGACATCACCTGCCCGCGCCGCCTGGCGCGCATACACCGACTGCTGAAGAAACAGGCGCTGCCATTGCAATACTCGGTGTTCCTGTTCACCGGAACGGCCTTGCAACTCGACCGCTGCCTGGCGCAACTGGAGCGCCTCATGGACAAGCGCCACGACGACATCCGCGCCTACCCCCTGCCACAACGCGGCCTGCGCTGGAGCCTGGGCAAAGCCACCCTGCCCGAAGGCATCCACCTGGGCGACCTTCCAGCCCCGTGGAACGGCGTCATCGTGTAGCCCCCCGCCGAGTCGCAGGGGCCGACATTTACAATAGACAACGTCGAAGCCACCTTGCCCCATGCCCAGCCCGCACCCTGGAAAGACATCTCGGGCCCCAACGCCCAACGTCCATAAGGCACTCTGCAAGTGCTTGTCAGGCAAGGGTTTTTTCGACCTTGGAGCTCCAAGCCAGCCCTGAATTCAAAGGGATTAAGACTCGTTATCTCCGCCTACACCATTTCCACTGTCAGCTCCAAGCCAGCCCTGAATTCAAAGGGATTAAGACAGAAAGGCTTGTGCCTTCCAATCCTCGTTGGCGCTCCAAGCCAGCCCTGAATTCAAAGGGATTAAGACGTAGGCCTCGTCTTGCATCAGGCGCACGTCAAAGGCTCCAAGCCAGCCCTGAATTCAAAGGGATTAAGACATCTGGTTCGTCGTACATGTCTCTCTCCTGTGTGCTCCAAGCCAGCCCTGAATTCAAAGGGATTAAGACAGCCCGCACAATCAACATCTCCCCATCATTACGCTCCAAGCCAGCCCTGAATTCAAAGGGATTAAGACCGGGTGTATGACATGTATTTGCTAGACATGACAAGGCTCCAAGCCAGCCCTGAATTCAAAGGGATTAAGACGCACAATGTCGGAATTTACCGCGCATGCTGGCTCCAAGCCAGCCCTGAATTCAAAGGGATTAAGACGCTTGCGCTGACGTGTGAGCTTTGGCACCGCACCGGCTCCAAGCCAGCCCTGAATTCAAAGGGATTAAGACACAGCGATGTCCAGCGTGGCGCCGCGCACAATGGGCTCCAAGCCAGCCCTGAATTCAAAGGGATTAAGACAGGCTACGGACTGCGCCATCTGCGCGGCAACATCCGCTCCAAGCCAGCCCTGAATTCAAAGGGATTAAGACGCCTTTGTGCGCGATGCCTTTGGCGGCGACCTGCGCTCCAAGCCAGCCCTGAATTCAAAGGGATTAAGACATGTAGTGCGACAGCTTGTTCGACTTCGGGTCTTTGCTCCAAGCCAGCCCTGAATTCAAAGGGATTAAGACGAATTCGCGTAGGCGTTTCATGCCGTGGCCACGCTCCAAGCCAGCCCTGAATTCAAAGGGATTAAGACAGGCAGTAGCCATCACGTCGTCGTGCTGCGCTTGCGCTCCAAGCCAGCCCTGAATTCAAAGGGATTAAGACCGCGCGAGACCGAGCACACCAGCGCGCGCATTGCGCTCCAAGCCAGCCCTGAATTCAAAGGGATTAAGACTTCATCCCGTTCCGCTTTGTCGGTAGCCGCAGCAACGCTCCAAGCCAGCCCTGAATTCAAAGGGATTAAGACCCCTTGCCGCAGGAGGCGCAGTCGTGACCTGGCTCCAAGCCAGCCCTGAATTCAAAGGGATTAAGACCCAACAATGTGTTTAGGCACTCGAAGAACATCTTGCGCTCCAAGCCAGCCCTGAATTCAAAGGGATTAAGACTTGCGGATGTACGCTGCCTTGGTCTCGGCGATGGCTCCAAGCCAGCCCTGAATTCAAAGGGATTAAGACTGAGTATCGCCAAACCGATAGCGCGACGCAAGGCTCCAAGCCAGCCCTGAATTCAAAGGGATTAAGACCCGCATCGTCGGGGTTTTCTTGCCCCCATGCGATGCTCCAAGCCAGCCCTGAATTCAAAGGGATTAAGACGGTCGTAATCCGGCTGCTGCTCGCGCACCAGGTGCTCCAAGCCAGCCCTGAATTCAAAGGGATTAAGACGTCTACGCCAAGCTCGAAGCCGTGCAGTTCCTGCGCTCCAAGCCAGCCCTGAATTCAAAGGGATTAAGACACCCCAGGCACCGCTGACCCAGATCCATCTGGAGCTCCAAGCCAGCCCTGAATTCAAAGGGATTAAGACCCGATGCCAGCGACAATGACGGCGTGCTTGGCGGCTCCAAGCCAGCCCTGAATTCAAAGGGATTAAGACTCGGTGAGCCCCAGGACTGTGGCGTTGAGCTCGGGCTCCAAGCCAGCCCTGAATTCAAAGGGATTAAGACCTCGAGAAAAACGATCTTCATGCAATCCTCAACAGCTCCAAGCCAGCCCTGAATTCAAAGGGATTAAGACGGCAGTTGGCGGCAGTATCTGGCAGCCCTCAGATGCTCCAAGCCAGCCCTGAATTCAAAGGGATTAAGACTCGAGCCGGCGCAGTGTTTGACCGTACCATGCTCCAAGCCAGCCCTGAATTCAAAGGGATTAAGACAACCGAAAGTGGGTCTTGTTCTATCCGGTCTCGCGCTCCAAGCCAGCCCTGAATTCAAAGGGATTAAGACCCAGGGTAGCTCCGGGTCGGCGTTGTCGTGTGCTCCAAGCCAGCCCTGAATTCAAAGGGATTAAGACGCCCTGGCAAGCCCCATCGCAAGACATGGGACGCGCTCCAAGCCAGCCCTGAATTCAAAGGGATTAAGACTCGCTCACGCGGATGGACGTGAATCGTTTGATGCTCCAAGCCAGCCCTGAATTCAAAGGGATTAAGACTTTTCAGGGCGTGCCTTTAGAGAGGCCAGCACTGCTCCAAGCCAGCCCTGAATTCAAAGGGATTAAGACCTAGTCGCCCGATCCTTGTTGTGGGTTCCCACGGCTCCAAGCCAGCCCTGAATTCAAAGGGATTAAGACCGACCTGCACACGAAGGCGGTGCGCTGTCAATGGCTCCAAGCCAGCCCTGAATTCAAAGGGATTAAGACGCGAGCAGACTGGCCTCATGCGCTACACGCTTTACGCTCCAAGCCAGCCCTGAATTCAAAGGGATTAAGACCATGCTTGGCCGCATTTTCAGCGCGCACTTTAGCTCCAAGCCAGCCCTGAATTCAAAGGGATTAAGACCGCTTACGTGCTTCCTCTTCCCGCTTGCGGGGCTCCAAGACAGCCCTGAATTCAAATGGATTAAGGCACCTGTGGCCCGCGCCTTTATAAGGGAGTAGAGCGGTTAATAAATCAACGACTTACAGATCCGCCCAACCAAGCCATCCAACCATGCCCATCACTCCCCTGCACTTCGGTATCCGGCTCTATGCCGTTTCGTGTGGAACTTGGCAATAGCTGCCAAGTGCGGCGGGGAGCCTTGGAGCACAAGAGCTGACATTGGACGACAACATTGGAAACATGATCGTGCCCAAAGCAGCAGTCAAGGATTCACAAGGCTTGTCGCCTCAACATGTTGACTCGACAAACCTTTTCCCATGGTTTGCCATGATTTGACCGCATCAAGGCCAAGCCCTGCGGGTGGACTACGTCCAGCCTTGACCCGGTCAAATCATGGCGGCGAGACGCCCCAAACCATCTGCCCCACCTTTGCAACTTCCACACGAAACGACGGGGAGCCCGGTATCCTGGCCCCGCTCAACCACTGGATGCCCCATCGGTTCAACAACCTGGCTTTCATCGGTGCCAACCTGGCCATGGATATGGAGGCCATCATGTACTGGTTCGCCAAGTTGCCCTTGCCCGAACATTCCTGGCTTCCCCACTCCTTTTTGGGGGCCACCATCATTGGGCTATTCATGGCCCTTCTTGGAATCAGCACCCGTGAGCCTCATTCACCAAAACCAGCTTGGGTGTTGGGCTCCTTCCTAGGGGTCTACAGCCATGTGCTGCTGGACATGCTGGTGCATGCAGAAATGATGCCCCTCTACCCCCAGGAAACCAACCCCTTCTTCATGGGTTGGATGGGGCCTGTTTCCTGGGTAACCGCGCCACTGTGTGTCTGGCTTATCGCCCAGTACGTGTCATATGCCTTGGTCTGGGTGCGAAGGCGTTGGCAGGCGTTTGCTGACGATTTTCTCTAGCCGACCCCGCCAAGGCTGCTCTCAATTCCCGACCCCAAACCAGCCCTGAATGAATTCAAAGGGACTAAGACGATGATGGCGCCCGCCTGCTGGATGCCGCTGAGGATCGCAAGCTTGCCATGATGCCGCACGCACGGTGCTGCCGCCACACTCCCACCACCCAAGAATCACACAGCGTTGTGGTTTTATCGCTTGGGTGGTTTCAGGAGGATTTGCAGGCGATCTGCAGTGGCACCATGGCGGCGGAGTTGTTTCAGTATTTTTATCACCTGACGCATGTGAGCAACCTGCGCTCCATCATGGCGCGTGGCATTTTCTCGCATACCAAGGTGCGGCGCGATCGCATTGGGCATCGTGATATTTCAGACCCGGCGGTGCAATGCTGGCGCAGCCGTGCCGAGCCGGTGTATGGCCATGCGATGCATGACTACGCCCCGCTTTACTTGACGCCCAAAAACCCCATGCTGTACACCCGCCGCGCCATGCAGGATGAGATTGTGATTCTGTGCGTTGCCACTTCGGTGCTGGACGATACGGTGCATCTTTTCACTGATGGCAATGCAGCCTCGCGGGATACACAGTTTTCCAACAACTCGGCCGTCTTGCGCAATGCCATGCGCGCGCTTAAGGCATTGCGCTGGAGCGACCTGCCCGACGGCCGCCGCCATCGCTGCGCGGAGGTGCTGGTGCATGAACATGTGGCGCCGCACTTCATTGAGAAGATTGTGTGCTCCAATCAGCGCCTGGCACGCCACATTCAGGCCACGCTTGCACTGCAGGCGGATGTTGATTCTTCTATTTATTTCTGATCATGCAGCCTGCTCCAGTGATTCGCGGAAATATCTTTCGCTCTTCCTGTCAGACCCTGGTTAATACCGTTAATTGCGTCGGTGTAATGGGGACGGGGCTGGCGTTTGAATGCAGGTTGCGTTACCCGGTCATGTTTCAGCAGTATGCGCAGCTGTGTGCCGATAAAAAATTGGACGTAGGCCGCCTCTGGATATACAAAGAAGATTCGCGGTGGGTGCTGAATTTTCCTACCAAGCGCGACTGGAAGCACCCCAGCAAGCTGGAATATCTGCATCTTGGCTTGCAGAAGTTCATGGCCACCTACCAGGGGCGTGGCATTACATCCATCGCTTTTCCGCTGCTGGGCGCACAAAATGGCGGTATTGACCCCGTGGTTGCGCTTGACCTGATGCAGTCATATTTAAAGCACTGCACCATTCCTGTCGAAATTTATCAATACGACCCGCAGGCGAGCGATGATTTGTTTGACACCTTCAAGCAGTCATTGACCGCGCATTCCGATGTTGCTTTGAAAACGTCGGTCGGCTTGCGCAGCGATGCCCTGGCCCGGTTGCGCCGCGCCTTGGACAACCCGGGCATTTGCCAGATGAGCCAGTTGCTGGCCATTCCCGGCGTGGGCGAAAAGACGCTGGAGAAGTGCTTTCGCCTGGTGACGCAGGACGCTTCGGTCAAGGCACAGACCGAGCAGTCGTTGTTTGATTTTTGAGGGGGCGATCGGTGGCGGCCACGCTGCGTTGTGGCTGTTTCTCCCTCCCCTTTCGGGGCTGGGGTGGGGGCCAACGACGTTCACGCCCTCATGCCGGCAAGATGCCGGCGCTCCCGGCCCCCATCCCAACCTTCCCCCAGAGGGGGAAGGAGGTAAAACCGGCGCCAAATAAGCGCTGCGTGCTATTACAAAGATGTGCATGCACAAGCCCGCCAGCGGAAGAAGCAGCCGCAAAGTGGCAAGGGGTGTCGCTGGACTCTGCCGTCGCCGGGATGACGATCAACCTTTGTTGCCCAGGCAACCAGGCCTCCCGCTGGCAATGGTTGACATTGGCGCCCCGTTCGTAGCATTACATTGCCGTTCCCGTTCATTCTTCTTGACAGAAGGTCTCCCATGCTGAACCTCCTTGGCACCCTTTTCATCGGCCTGATCGTGGGCTGGGTTGCGCGTTTTCTGCTGCCCGGCAAGCAGGCCCTGGGACTGATCATGACCTCGCTGCTGGTTGTGGCGGGGTCGTTCATCGCCACCTATGCGGGCCAGTTCCTGGGCCTGTACCCGGCGGGGGCGGCGGCGGGTTTCATCGCCTCGGTGGTGGGTGCGTTCGTGCTGCTGCTCGTCGCCACCAAGGTGCTCAAGTAGGGCCGGCGCCATGCTGTCGGCACGGCGCCTGGCCCAGGGCGACCCGGGCCTGCTGGCGGCCATAGAGCGCAGCCAGCGCCTGCTGCACCGGCGCGCACTGGTGGCCGGCGCAGCCAGTGCCCTGCCGGTGCCGGGGCTGGACTGGGCGGTGGACGCGGCCCTGCTGTCGCGCTTGATTCCGGCCATCAATCACCACTTTGGCCTGACCCCGCAGCAGATCGACCGGCTGGATCCGCGCGAGCGCGACAAGCTGCAGAAGGCCATCGCCCAGGTGGGCGCGCTGCTGGTGGGCAAGTTCATCACGCAGGATTTGCTGCTGCGCTCGGCCAGGCTGGTCGGCGTGCGCCTGACCACGGTGCAGGTGGCGCGCTTTGTGCCGCTGGTGGGGCAGGCGGCGTCGGCGGCGATTGGCTACGGCGCCATTCGCTTTCTGGGGCAGCAGCATATTCAGGACTGCGTGCGCGTGGTGCGCCAGGCGGGGCTGGCGTTGCCGCCGCCTACTGACTGAACCTGGTTTCGCCTTCCTGCAGCTGCCGCAGCTTGCGGTACAGCGTGCGCGGGCTGATGCCCAGGGCGCGTGCCTGTTCCTGGCGTGTGCCGGCCGGGGCCCGCAGGGCGGCGCGCAGGATTTCGTCTTCCATGCTGCGCAGCGTGGCGCGCCCGGTGGCCGGCGTGCCCGCAGGCGTGGCCACCGATGTGTCCGGCTGCACGTCGATGGCCAGCGCCTGCTCCACCGTCTGCAGCGTGATCGTGCTGCCGTCGGTCAGCAAGGCGGCGCGCTCCAGCACGTTGCGCAGCTCGCGCACGTTGCCGGCAAAGGGGTGCTGCATCAGGCGGCGCAGGGCCGCGGGCGCCAGCGCCAGCTGCCGGCCCGGCGCCACGCGCGCCAGCAGCGACTCGGCCAGCAGCGCAATGTCCTGCACACGCTCGCGCAGCGCCGGCAGGCGTATGGGGAAGGTGCTCAGGCGGTAGTACAGGTCCTGGCGAAAGCGCCCCTCGCGCACCATGGCCTGCAGGTCGCGGTGCGTGGCCGCCACCAGGCGGATGTCGGCGCGGCGCAACTCGCTCTGGCCCACGCGGCGGTAGGTGCCGCTCTCCAGCAGGCGCAGCAGCTTGACCTGCATGGTCAGGGGGATGTCGCCCACTTCGTCCAGAAACAGGGTGCCGCCATGCGCGGCCTCGACCAAGCCGGCGCGCGCCGCGTGGGCGCCGGTGAAGGCGCCGCGCTCGTGGCCAAACAGCTCGCTTTCGAACAGGGTCTCGGGCAGGCTGGCGCAGTCCACCACCACCAGGGGGCGTGCGGCGCGCGCGCTGGCCTGGTGCACGGCGCGCGCGGCCAGCTCCTTGCCGGTGCCCGATTCGCCCAGCAGCAGCACGCTGGCCTGCGACGGGCCGACGCGGGCAATCAGCGCCAGCAGGGCCTTGAAGGCTGGCGCGCGCCCGATCATTCCCTGGGCGCCGGATCGGCCCTGGGCGATGCGCAGCGGCTCCATCTTCTCCATGAAGTACATGGGCTGGCCGGATTCGCCGCGCAGCGGCACGAGCTCGATCTGCACATATTCCTCACCCGCGGGCGTGTGGTGCAGGTGCAGCACGCGCTCGCGCTGGCCGCTGAGCCGGGCGCGCGCCAGCGGGCAGGTTTCGCCCGCCTGGTCGCAGGGCACGGGCGAGTGGTGCGACACCGCGTGGCAGGTGCGCCCCACGACCTGCGCTCCATGGCCGAACTGGCGCCGGTAGGCGCTGTTGGCGGCAACGATGCGGTAATCGTGATCAAAGACGATGTGCGGCTCGGGCAGGGCCTCCAGCCACGCTGCCAGCAGCGCGGGTTGCGTGGGGGTGGAGTCGTCGCTGGTGCTGTCGTTCATGGTGTCAGATGGTGACATACATGACAGCAAATGTCAGTGTCTCCTGCCATTCATGTCACTCATACACGGACGGCCGATGGCTAAGTGCTTGCTGCCGCAGTGTTTTTTCTCAAAGCCCTGACAGCGCCGGGCTGGCACGAGTCTTGATTCATGACAAGCAACCGCAACGCGCTTGCCCGCCATACAGGCTCCACATGACCACACCTCCGCCGCCCTCCACGCCCGCCAAGTACATACGCCTGTACGAGGCCAAGCAGAAGGTCTATCCACGCGCCATTGACGGGGTGTTCAACCGCTGGCGCTGGGTGCTGCTGGTCATCACCCAGCTGGTGTTCTACGGCCTGCCCTGGCTGCAATGGGGCGGGCGGCAGATGGTGCTGTTCGACCTGGGGGCGCGGCGCTTCTACCTGTTTGGCCTGGTGCTGTATCCGCAGGACTTCATCTACCTGACCGGGCTGCTCATCATCTCGGCGCTGTCGCTGTTTCTGTTCACCGCCGTGGCCGGGCGCCTGTGGTGCGGTTTTGCCTGCCCGCAGACGGTGTACACCAAGCTCTTCATGTGGCTGGAGACACATATCGAGGGCGACCGCAGCGCACGCATGCGCCTGGACAAGGCGCCCTGGACGTCATGGGAAAAGCTCTGGCGCAAGGGCCTCAAGCAGCTCACCTGGATCAGCGTGGCGCTGTGGACGGGTTTCAGCTTTGTCGGCTTCTTCGTGCCCATACGCCAGCTCGGCGCCGAGCTGCTGGCCCTGCACGGCAGCTGGCAGCTGTTCTGGATCGGGCTGTACAGCCTGGCCACCTATGGCTTTGCCGGCTACATGCGCGAGCAGGTGTGCAAATACATGTGCCCCTACGCGCGTTTTCAGAGCGCCATGTTCGACAAGGACACGCTGGTCGTCACCTACGACAGCCAGCGTGGCGAGCCCCGCGGCGCGCGCAGCAAGAAGGTGGTGGACTACAAGGCCGCGGGCCTGGGCGACTGCATCGACTGCTCGCTGTGCGTGCAGGTCTGCCCCACGGGCATAGACATTCGCAACGGCCTGCAGTACGAGTGCATAGGCTGCGGCCTGTGCGTGGACGCCTGCGACTCGGTCATGGACAAGGTGCAGTACCCGCGCGGGCTGATCCGCTTTGCCACGCAGAACGGCATGGCCCAGCGCTGGAGCAGCGCGCAGATGCTGCGCCGCGTGCTGCGCCCGCGTGTGCTGCTGTATGGCAGCGTGCTGCTGGCGCTGAGCATTGCCATGCTCATCAGCCTGGCCACGCGCATTCCGCTGAAGGTGGACGTGGTGCGCGACCGCGCGGCGCTGGCGCGCATCGTCGCCGGCGGCCAGCTGGAGAACATCTACCGCCTGCAGATCATGAACGCCACCGAGGGCGTGCAGCGCTACCGCATCGCGGCCCGCGGCCTGGAGGGCCTGCATGTGGCCACGGACAACGAGGTGGAGATAGGCCCGGCCGAATCGCGCTGGGTGGTGGTGCGGCTGCAGCTGCCCTTCGGCGCGGCGCCCCAGGGTTCGCACACCGTGCACTTTGATGTGCAGGCGCTGGGCGACGGGGCGCAGGTGTCGGAGAAGTCAGTGTTTTTGGTGCCAAGATAGGCATCAAAACAGGCTGTAGCGCTTATCCATCAAGCGCTGACAGCTATCAAAATATCATGCCACTGGCACGCTTGCCGGCTGCGCCGAGGCCGGCAGGCCGAAGATATGGTCGAAGGCCCAGTTGAAGGCGTAGGTGTAGACCAGGAAGAACAGCAGCAGCCCGGCCTCCATCCATGTCGCCTGCCACAGGCTGACCTCGAACCACCAGGCCATCAGCGGAATCAGCATCAGCGCCAACCCGCCCTCGAAGCCCATGGCATGCACCGCGCGGCGGCGCACCGAGCGGCCCTTGACCGTCTGGCGTGCCTCCCAGCGCTCGAACAGGTGGTTGAAGGTGACGTTCCAGACTATGGCCAGCGTGGACGCCACCACCGCCATCACGCCCGAGGCGCCCGCCTCCAGGCCAATGGCCATGAACAGCAGACTGGAGACGATGATGGCGATCAGCTCGTAGAGCGTGACAAATACGAAACGGCGCACCGGGCCTTGCAGGCCGGTCGCCACTGGGGTTGCTTTCATGGCCGGCAGTATAGGTAGGGGGCGCCACGCCTTGCTGGTCAAGGGTTAACCCGGGCCATGCAATTTCCAGGGCCGGTATCAGGGTCTATGCGTGCCACGCATTACAGGCATACAGATGGGTGTTGGACAGCGCGACACCACAGGCATACAGTCTCGCTTCTTGATTTGTTTCACAAGGACAAAACCATGACCACCCCCGCCAGCACACATGCCCTGCCCTCCTACCTCGATCCCAACCACCTCGGCCCCTGGGGCGTCTACCTGCAGCAGGTCGATCGCGTCACGCCCTACCTGGGCAGCCTGGCGCGCTGGGTCGAGACGCTCAAGCGCCCCAAGCGCGCGCTGATCGTCGACGTGCCGATCGAGCTGGACAACGGCACCATCGCCCACTTCGAGGGCTACCGCGTGCAGCACAACCTGAGCCGCGGCCCCGGCAAGGGCGGCGTGCGCTTCCACCAGGACGTGACGCTGTCCGAGGTGATGGCCCTGTCGGCCTGGATGTCGATCAAGAACGCGGCCGTGAACGTGCCCTACGGCGGCGCCAAGGGCGGCATCCGCGTTGACCCCAAGAAGCTCTCGCGCAGCGAGCTCGAGCGCCTGACGCGCCGCTACACCAGCGAGATCGGCATCATCATCGGCCCGTCCAAGGACATCCCCGCGCCCGACGTGAACACCAACGCCCAGGTCATGGCCTGGATGATGGACACCTATTCGCAGAACGTCGGCGCCACCTCCACCGGCGTGGTCACCGGCAAGCCCGTGGACCTGGGCGGCTCGCTGGGCCGCGTGGAAGCCACCGGCCGCGGCGTGTTCACCGTGGGCTGCGAGGCCGCGCGCCTGACCGGCATGGCCATTGAAGGCGCACGCGTGGCGGTGCAGGGCTTTGGCAACGTGGGCGGCACGGCCGGCAAGCTGTTTGCCGAGGCCGGCGCCAAGGTGGTGGCGGTGCAGGACCACACTGGCAGCATCCACAACGCCAAGGGCCTGGACGTGCCGGCTCTGCTGGCGCATGTGCAGCAGACCGGCGGCGTGGGCGGCTTTGCCGGCGCCGACGCCATGGCCAATGACGAGTTCTGGGGCGTGGCCTGCGACATCCTGATCCCCGCCGCGCTGGAGAGCCAAATCACCCAGGACAACGCGGGCAAGATCCAGGCCAAGATGGTCATCGAGGGCGCCAACGGCCCCACCACGCCCGAGGCCGACGACATCCTGCACGACAAGGGCGTGCTGGTGGTGCCCGACGTGATCGCCAACGCCGGCGGCGTGACGGTGAGCTACTTCGAGTGGGTGCAGGACTTCTCCAGCTTCTTCTGGACCGAGGAGGAGATCAACGCCCGCCTGGTGCGCATCATGAAGGAGGCCTTCGCCGGCGTCTGGCAGGTGGCACAGGACAACAAGGTGTCGTTGCGCACGGCCACCTTCATCGTGGCCTGCAAGCGCATGCTGCATGCCCGCGAGATGCGCGGCCTGTATCCCTGATCGGCTCACCCCCCAAAAAAGCGGCTTCGGCCGCTTTTTTTGTTGAGCGTTGAGCGTTGAGCGTTTTGCGTTGAGCGTGGTCTCTGGCTGGACGCCAAACGCTCAACGCCCCCTCACACCACCCCCTTGGCGCGCAGCTCCTGCAAGCGCGCCGCGTCCAGCCCCAGGCGCTCTGCCAGCACCTCGTCCGTGTGCTGGCCCAGGGCCGGGGGGGCGTGGCGCAGGGTGACGGGGGTGTCGGACAGGCGCAGCGGGCTGGCCGTGCTGACCACGCGGTTGATGCTCTCGCCGGCCGGCAGCTGGCCGTCGGGGTAGCGATCCTGCTCGATGCGCAGGCCGCGCGCGCGCACCTGCTCGTCGTCAAACGCCTGGCCCACATGGTTAATGGGGCCGCAGGGCACGGCCTTGTCCTCCAGCAGCTTGATCCAGGCGGCCGTGGGGCGGGTGCGGGTGAGCTCGGCCATCATCGGGATCAGCGTTTCGCGGTGGATGACACGGCCGGCGTTCAGCGTGAAGCGCTCGTCGCTCGCCCAGTCCACGCCCGCGGCCTCGCAAAAGCGCGCGAACTGGCCGTCATTGCCTATGGCCAGCAGCATGTTGCCGTCCTGCGTGGGGAAGTCCTGGTAGGGCACGACGCTGGGGTGCGTGTTGCCCTGGCGCTTCGGGATGTTGCCGGCGTTCAGGAAGCCCGCGCCCTGGTTGGCCAGCATGGCCATGGCCACGTCCAGCAGCGCCATGTCGATATGCTGGCCGCGCCCGGTGCGGTGGCGCGCCTCCAGTGCACCCAGGATGGCGGTGGTGGCGTACATGCCGGTGAACAGGTCGATCACCGCCACGCCCACGCGCAGCGGGCCGCCGCCGGGCTCGCCATCGGCGCGGCCGGTGATGCTCATCATGCCGCTCATGGCCTGGATCAGCAGGTCGTAGCCGGCGCGCGGCGCATATGGCCCGGTCTGGCCAAAGCCGGTGACCGAGCAGTAGATCAGGCGCGGGTTGAGCGCCGACAGGCTCGCGTAATCCAGGCCGTAGCGCGCCAGCCCCCCGGTCTTGAAGTTCTCCACCACCACGTCGCTTTGCCGGGCCAGCTCGCGGATCAGCTCCTGGCCCTCGGGCGTGGCCATGTCCACGGTGACGGAGCGCTTGTTGCGGTTGCAGGACGCGAAGTAGCAGGCATTGCTGGTGGGCTGGCCCTGCGCGTCAGGGAAGAAGGGCGGGCCCCAGTGGCGCGTGTCGTCGCCCTCGCCGGGCTTTTCTATCTTGATGACGTCGGCGCCCATGTCGGCCAGGTTTTGCGTGCACCAGGGGCCGGCCAGCACGCGCGACAGGTCGAGCACGCGCAGATGGCTCAGGGCGCCGGCGGTGGGGGAGGAATCAGATTGGGACATGGGCGAATGGCGTTGGACAGACAAGGCGGCATGGTAAGGCGAGCCGCACCACGCCGGCTTCGCTTTTGTGAAAGCGGGGATTTGCGTATCCGCCACCCTCGCCGCGCTTCCTACAATGCCCGCCATGGCAATGCATTTCGACCTTGTGGACTTGCGCCTGATGGTGCATATCGCCGACGCCAACAGCATGACGCGTGGCGCCGAGCTGTCCTTCATCTCCCTGCCCGCGGCCAGCACGCGCATCAAGAACCTGGAGGAGAGCATTGGCACCAAGCTGCTATACCGCACCAGCCAGGGCGTGACGCTGACGCCACCGGGCCAGGCCTTCATGACGCACGCGCGCATGGTGCTCTCGCAGATCGAGCACCTGCGCGGCGACATGCAGGAATATGTGCGCGGCATCAAGGGCCATGTGCGCGTGTTTGCCAACACCACCTCGTCGGGCGAGTTTCTGCCGCCGGTGCTGCGCCACTTTTTGCGCCAGCACCCGGACGTGAACATAGACCTGCGCGAGCGCCTGTCGCACGACATCGTGCGCGCCGTGACCGAGGGGCAGACCGACATCGGCATCGTCGCCGGCCTGGTGCGCACCGAGAACCTGGAGACCCTGCCCTACCGCCGCGACCGCCTGGTGCTGGTGCTGCCGCGCGGCCACGCGCTGGACGGCCAGATGCAGATCGCCTTTGCCGACACGCTGGATCTGGACTATGTGGGCCTGCACGAATCGAGCGCCATCCACGCCTTTCTGCGCCAGGCCAGCGACCAGCTGCACCGGCCCATCAAGCAGCGCATACAGGTGAGCAACTTCGAGACCGCCTGCCGCATGATCGAGGCCGGCGTCGGCGTGGGCGTGCTGCCCGAGTCGGCCGCCAGCCGCCATGCGCAGTCCATGGACATCGCCATCGTGCCGCTGGCCGACGCCTGGTCGGTGCGCGAGATGCAGATCTGCGTGCGCAGCCTGGAGGCCCTGCCCAGCTTTGCGCAGGAGCTGGTGCAGATGCTGGTGGACGACGCGCAGGGGCGGCTGGCGCTGGGCTGACTCTGGGCTGATGGGCGGCGCCGTCCGCGGCGCCCTCACGTATTCATGATCATGCGCACCAGGTTCGGCATGCCCTTGCCCTGGATGTAGGGGTCGCGGCCCAGGTCGGTGCAATGCGCCAGCAGCAGCGCCTTGACGCGCTCCGGGTAGCCGATGAACTCGCGCCGCGCCGACAGAAAGGCCGCCAGCAGCCCCGAGACATGCGGCGTGGCCATGCTGGTGCCGCTCATCTGCACATAGGCGTTGCGCACGGTGGGCTTGGCTTTAGGCCATTGGTGGCGCGCCGAGAGAATGTTCTCGCCCGGCGCCACCAGGTCGGGTTTCATGCGCCCGTCGGCCGTGGGCCCGCGCGACGAAAAATACGACACGCCATAGGTGTGCGGATTGGTCTTGTGCACCGACCCCACGGCGATGGCCTCCTCCAGATTGGCCGGGTCGCCAATCGACAGATCCATGTTCGCGGCGATGGCGCCATTGGCGGAATCGAGCAGCGCATAGCCCTCGTTGCCCGCGGCCAGGCATACCAGCACGCCCTGGCGCCAGAGCCGGCGCAGCTCCTGGCACATCGGGGTATGGCCGCAGCCGAAGACGCTGGGGTCGAAACTGCCGCCCAGGCTCAGGTTGATGCCATGGATGACGAGCTTGCCGGCGCGCTCGTTCAGCTCGGCGATCTGGTCCAGCGCCTTGATGATGAAGGCGTCCTCGCCGCTGCCACTGTCCTTGAGCACCTTGAAGCCGTAGAGCCGCGCCTCGGGCGCCATGCCCAGCATGGCGACGGCGCTGGCATCGCCGTCATCGTTCGGCAGCGTCATGCCTCCGGCAATGGTGGCCGCCACATGCGTGCCGTGGCCGTTGCCGTCCAGCGTGCCAAACAGGGCGTCACCGGGCTTGAGCGGCCTGGGGCTGCCGGTGAGCGTGCAGTCCCATTGCGCGACGACATTCGCGTGCTCCTTGAAATGCGGGTGGGCGGCAGAGATGCCGGTGTCCAGCACGGCCCAGCCGATGTCCTTGCCGCAGGCGCCATAGCCCAGATTCGCCGGCCGCACCTGCAGCGTGTGCGTGGACTGGTTCAACAGCGCACGCTTGACGGCATTGCGCCAGACACGGTCTATCTTCAGCGTGCCGCAGTGCGAGCGCAGCTGCTCGATCTCGCTGCGCGTCAGGTCGGCGGAGATGAAGCGCTGCATGACCTGGATGCGGCCATCGTCCAATGTGGCGCCATGGAACTGCAGCACCTGCCTGATCAAACCCTCCAGCCGTTCGCGTACATCCGCCAGCGGTGCGTCATCGCCGCCATCGGACACCAGCTGGATCAGGGTCGGGTGGCGCTGCTCGCGCTGGCCGTCCTCGATGTCGGCCACCAGATCCTTCATCAGGATGTTGCGGCCCACGGGATTGCTGAACGAGGGGCCGGCAGCCTCGCGCACGGTATTGCGCACGATGTCGATGGAAAGATAGCCAGTGCCGGAATGCGGGTTGCTCTTCCAGTCGGGGTTGATCATCAGGCCGGACTTATCCACGGCCTTCACGCCGCGGCTGTTGGCCTTGTAGTCATTTGCAAGATGCGCATCCAGCGCCACGGGATCGAGCCGCTCGGCCACATTCAACCAGCTGTCAACGCATTCCGGCACGACCAGCGGCTTGCCCTGGCCGATCTTGCGCAGCCCATCCTTGACCTCCTGCAGTCCCAGCGGCGAGCCAATGGTGACGAACAGGCGCACGTCGCAATCGGCCTTTTGCAACTGGCGCAGTACCTGGTAGGCAATCATCGAGCCCTGGCTGTGACCTATGACGATGAAGGGGCCACCCCCCGCGTCCAGGCGCTCGCGCAGCGCCTGCTCCATCAGGGCGCGCTTGCGGGCATCGAAGAAAAAGTCCTGCACGTCCTTGAGGAACAGCTTGGTGATGCGGCGCGTGATCCACAACCGCGTGACTTCCGGCAAGGGCAGCAGCTTGGCGTCCACGCCGCCGGTCTCTTGCTCGTTGCCACGCAGCCGCGCCTCCAGGGCGTCCATGAACTTGCGTGCCGCGGCGTCGAGTACCGGCTCCCGCTCCAGCCCGATGTCGGCCAGCGCCTGCAAGCCGACGGCATCGGCAGCATCCAGCAGCCTGTCGCCATCGGCGCAACCGCCCTCCACCGGCTGGGGATAGCGATTGCGATCCACCCAGTAGGCCATGCGGGTGCGATCGCCCATGGAGGCGCCGAACAGCGCCGTGTCCCACTGGCACTTGAGCACCGAGCATTTGGGCTTGTTGCCTATGCCATGGACATACACCACGGTGCCGACTTCCGGCGTGCTGCCCTCCTTGCTGAGGATGGCCGGAAACGCCTGTACCTGGCCGCTCGCGGCCCGTTCAAGCTCGCTGAAGGGATTGGAGGCATTGAAGCCGGCTGTCTTGCCACCAGCCTCCTTGGGATTGGCCTTGGAATTTTTTCCGGTCCGTGAACGCGGTTTCGCTGTCGCCATGATTCCAGCTCCTTGTCGGTGCGGAACTGGAATCGGCACCGGCCTCACTGGAAACCGCAAGCATGCTGCAAGCCACTTGTTGCCGCCCACCCCGCCATAGCTCTACCACCGACGGCTTTTGTATTCCAAGGCGGCAACAGCAGCAACCGCTGTTGCATTTGGCAATCGGGCTATTCGGCCGAATCCAGCGTGGTCGGTGCCAGCCAGTACTTGAAGGTGCCGCTGGCCGTGGCCACCAGCCGGCCTTCTTCGTCCAGCAGCTGCGCCGCGCAGCTACACAGGCTGCGGGTGGAGTGCACCACCCAGCCTTCGGCCAGCAGCGCGCCGCGCCCCGGGCGGTGAAAGCGGCTCGTCATCTCCACCGTCACGGCGGTCTGCGATGGCGCGCCGGGCTGCAGCGCGCAGGCGCGCGACATGACCGAGTCCAGCAGGGTCATGATCACGCAGCCATGCGCGGCGGGCAGCTGGTTCAGCAGCTCTTCACGCATGTGGGGCAGGCGCACATGCACCTTGCCCGGCGGCGCCGGCACCTGGGCCGCGCCAATCAGGCGCATGAAGGCGCTGCGGTCGGGGGGCGGTGCGGCCCCGTTCATGCGTCGCGCGCCTCGCGCACCATGTTGCGCGCGATGATGATCTGCTGGATCTGCGTCGTGCCCTCGTACAGGCGGAACAGGCGCACGTCGCGGTAGAAGCGCTCTATGCCGTACTCCTCCATATAGCCAGCGCCGCCCAGGATCTGCACCGCGCGGTCGGCCACGCGGCCGCACATCTCGGTGGCGAACATCTTGGCGCAGGAGGCCTCGGTAGACACGTTCTGCCCATCGTCGCGCCGGCGCGCGGCGTCCAGCGTCATGCATTCGGCGGCGTACAGCTCGGCCTGGCTGTCGGCCAGCATGGCCTGCACCAGCTGGAAGTCGCAGATGGCGTGGCCGAACTGCTTGCGCTCCAGCGAATAAGCCAGTGCGTCGCGCAGCATGCGCTTGGCCACACCCACGGCCACGGCGGCGATGTGAATGCGGCCCTTCTCCAGCACCTTCATCGCCGTCTTGAAGCCCTGGCCTTCCTTCAGGCCGATCAGATTGGCGGCCGGCACCTTGACGTTGTCAAAAATCACGTCGCAGGTGTGTGCGCCCTTCTGGCCCATCTTCTTGTCGTACTTGCCGAAGCTGATGCCAGGGCTTTTCGCGTCCACGATGAAGGACGACACGCCGCCCGCGCCCTTGTTCGTCGGGTCGGTGCGCGCCATCAGCGTGAACATGCCGGCGTGCGGCGCGTTGGTGATGAAGCGCTTGGTGCCGTTGACGACGTAATGGTCGCCATCCTTGATGGCCGTGGTGCGCAGCGAGGCGGCGTCCGACCCGGCCTCGGGCTCGGTGAGCGCGAACGAGGCGATGACCTCGCCCGTGGCCAGCTTCGGCAGCCACTCGGCCTGCTGCTCGGGTGTGCCGTCCATCAGGATGCCCTGCGAGCCTATGCCCACCGTGGTGCCGATGACGGAGCGAAAGGCCGGCGCGGTCTGGCAAAGCTCCAGCAGCACACGGCATTCCTCCTCCATGGTCAGCTCCAGGCCGCCGAATTTTTCTGGAATGGTCATGCCGAACAGGCCCAGCTCGCGCATCTCCTGCACGATGGATTCGGGGATCTCGTCGGTCTCGGCCACTTCGTTCTCGGCCGGCACCAGGCGCTCGCGCACGAAACGGCGCACGCTGTCCAGCAGGGCTTCCAATATTTCTGGGTCGCGGATCATGGGTGTCTCCTTACAGGGTTTCGGCGGTGCCGAGAATGGCCGTGGACTGGCTCGACAGCGTACCGCCGTTGCCGTGCACCACGGCCGTGCGGTGCTGCTTCAGCTGGCGCGCACCGGCCTCGCCGCGCAGCTGGCGCACGGCCTCGATGAGCGCAAAGATGCCGTACATGCCGGGGTGCACGCAGGACAGGCCGCCGCCATTGGTGTTCACGGCCAGGCGTCCGCCGGGGGCGATGCCGCCCTTGGCCACGAAGGCGCCACCCTCGCCCTTGGCGCAGAAGCCCAGGTCCTCCAGGAACAGGATGGTGTTGATGGTGAAGGCGTCGTAGACCTGGGCCATGTCCATGTCGGCCGCCTTCAGGCCCGCCATCGCAAAGGCCTGGGCGCCGGACTGCGCGGCACTGGTCGTCGTCAAATCCGGCATGCAGGAGATCTGGCGGTTCCAGATCGCCGTGGCATTGCCCAGTACATAGACCGGGGGCCGCGCCAGGTCGCGTGCCCGGTCGGCGCGCGTGAGCACGATCGCGCCGCCGCCGTCGGTCACCAGGCAACAGTCGCGCACCGTCAGCGGGCTGGCGATGGGGCGCGCCCCGAGCACGTCCTCGATGGTGAGCGGATCGCGCATGAAGGCCTCGGGGTTCATCTGCGCCCAGGCGCGTGCGGCCACGGCCACCTCGGCCAGTTGCGCGCGCGTGGTGCCGAACTCATGCATGTGGCGCGCCGCGGCCAGCGCATAGGCCGTCACCGGCAGCACCGGCTCGTAGGGAAACTCGTAGGGCTGGGGGTCGAGAAAGCGCCGCGCGGCCACGCTTTCCTTGCGCCCGAAGGTGGCCGAGCGCTGGGCGCTGCCATAGCACACCAGCACCGCCTTGCACTGCCCGGCCTCGAGCGCGCGCATCGCCGGCAGCAAGTGGGCGATGAAGCTGGAGCCGCCGATCATGGTGCCGTCCACATAGGTCGGGTTGATGCCGAGGTGTTCGATCACCGGCATGGTCCACATGCTGGCGTTGACGCTGCAGGTGGCCAGGCCGTCGATGTCCTGCATGCTCAATCCCGCGTCCTGCACGGCCGCCTGCGCGGCGCGCACCAAGAGCGTCATGTCGTCCATGCCGGGCGCCTCGCCGCAGCCATAGGTGGCGGCGCCGGCGATGGCCACGCGCCCGCGCAGCGGGCGGTTCACGGCGGCGGCGTCAAAGAGGGATTGGGGAATACGGCTCATGCGGCACCTCCTTGCGCTTGCACCGGGGTGAACAGCACCAGGCCGCGCCCGTCCTTCTGCGCCACATGGGCCTGCACACGCTGGCCGATGCGTACATCTTCGGGCGCCAGGCCCTCGACGCGGCTCATCATGCGCACGCCTTCATGAAGGTCGATCAGGGCCACGTTGTAGCTGCCGCCGGCGTCCGCCTTGCGCGCGATGGTGCTCGTGGAATAGACCGTGCCCAGGCCGCTGGGTCGCACCCAACGCAGACCGCCGGCGCCGCAATGCGGACACAGCTCGCGCGGGGTGAACACATGGTGTTGGCACTGCGGGCAGTGCTGTATGCAGAAGCGGCCGGCGTCCAGCTCGGCCTGGTAATGGGTTTGTGCGCTCAGGTGCATGGTCACGAATGGGGTTGATAAACCTGTTGCACGCCAGCATGCCCGCAGCGGCGACCGGCTTCAATTCGGCAATTTGAAAGGGCGGCTTTTGCGCCCAGCCAGCCCTCGGGGAAACCCGGCTTTGGCAGGGGTCAACCCGGGCTTTCGCAATGGCGTAGAGGCGCCCGTCCGCGCCTCCATAGCATGCGCCGCTGGTAGCACCGCAAGCAACAACCCAAGGAGACAACATGCTGCGCCGCCCCTCCCCCCGCACCCTCGCCTGCCTGCTGGCCTGCGGCCTGACATGGAGCCTGGGCGCCCAGGCCCAGAAGATTTCGGACGACGTGGTGCGCATAGGCGTGCTGTCGGACATGTCGGGCCTGTACGCCGACACGGCGGGTCGCGGCTCGGTCGAGGCCGCCAAGCGGGCCCTGGAAGACTTTGGCGGCCAGGTATTGGGAAAGAAGGTGGAGATCGTCTGGGCCGACCACCAGAACAAGGCCGACGTGGGCGCCACCCATGCGCGCACCTGGTTCGACCGCGATGGCGTGGACCTGATCGTCAACCTGAACAACACCGCCGTCGCCATCGCCGTGAACAACCTGGCGCGCGAGAAAAACAAGCTGGTGATGAACACCGGCGGCGCCTCTGACATCCTGACCAACGAGCATTGCGCACCCACCGCCATTCACTACACATACGATAGCTATGCGCTGGCCAATGGTGCGGTGCGTGGCATGCTGGCGCAGGGCAAGAAGGAATGGTTCATCCTGGGCGTGGACTACGCCTTCGGCAAGGCCATGTCGGCCAACATCACCGAGTTCGTGCAGGCCGGCGGCGGCAAGGTGGTGGGCAGCAGCTACCACCCGCTGAACGCCAGCGACTTCTCGTCGTTCCTGCTGCAGGCCCAGGGCTCCAAGGCGCCGGTGATCGTGCTGGCCAACGCGACCTCGGACACCGTGAACACCATCAAGGCGGCGAACGAATTCGGCATCACCAAGGGCCAGACCATCGTGCCCAGCATCATGTTCATCAACGACATCCATGCGCTGGGCCTGAAGCACGGCCAGGGCATGGTGTTCACCACCGGCTTCTACTGGGACCGCAACGACGACACACGCGCCTGGGCGCGGCGTTTTTTCGGCAAGATGAAAAAAATGCCCTCCATGGTGCATGCCGGCGACTATTCCGCCGTGACGCAATACCTGAAGGCGGTGCAGGCCGCCGGTAGCGACGATGCCCAGACCGTGGTCAGGCAGCTGCGCGCCATGCCGCTGAAGGACATGTTTGCGCAAAATGGCAAGCTGCGCGAGGATGGGCGCATGGTGCACGACATGTTCCTCGTCGAGGTGAAGAAGCCGGCCGAGTCCCAGTACCCCTGGGACTACTACAGGGTGCTGGCCACCATTCCCGGCGACCAGGCCTTCAAGCCCCTGTCCAAGAGCACCTGCAAGTTCATCAAGCAAACTTGAGGGCTGACAGTCCAACTTTGGGGGGAACCCACCATGCAACGCCCATCGGCCGACCAGCTGGCCTACACCCAGCCCCAGCTCTATATCAACGGGCAATGGCTGGGCATTGATGGGCGCCAGGCCGAAGACGTGATCAACCCCGCCACCGGCGCGGTGCTGGCACGCCTGCCGCACGCCACGCCGGCCGACCTGGATGCCGCCCTGACCGCCGCGCAGCGGGCCTTTTGCGGCTGGCGCGCGGTAGCGCCGCTGGAGCGCTCGCGCATCCTTCGCGCCGCCGCTGCGTTGCTGCGCGAGCGCGCCGACGCCATCGCCCACGGCATGACGCTGGAGCAGGGCAAGCCGCTGCGCGAGGCGCGCCTGGAGCTGCTGGCCAGCGCCGACACCTTCGATTGGCATGCCGAAGAGGGCCGGCGCAACTACGGCCGCGTGGTGCCGGGGCGCCACCTGCACCAGCGCATCACCGTGTTGCACGAGCCGGTGGGCGTGTGCGCGGCGTTCACGCCCTGGAACTTCCCGGCCATCACCCCCGCGCGCAAGATGGCCGGCGCCCTGGCCGCCGGCTGTACGCTGATCATCAAGCTGGCCGAGGAAACCCCGGCCACCGGCCTGGCCCTGGTGCGCGCGCTGCACGACGCGGGCCTGCCTGCGGGCGTGCTGAACGCCGTGTTCGGCGTGCCCGCCGAGGTGTCTACCTACCTGCTGGACAGCCCCATCGTCGCCAAGTTCTCCTTCACCGGCTCCACGGCCGTGGGCAAGCAGCTGGCGCAGCAGGCCGCCCGCAGCCTCAAGCGCGCCACCATGGAGCTGGGCGGCCACGCCCCGGCCATCGTCTGCGCCGACGCCGAGGTGGAGCGCGCCGCCGACATGCTCATCGCCGGCAAGTTCCGCAATGCCGGCCAGGTGTGCATCGCCCCCACACGCATCTATGTGCTGGAGCCGGTCTACGAGGCCTTCGTGCACGCCTTCCTGGAGCGCGCACGCCAGCTGACACCCGGCAACGGCCTGCTGGACGGCAGCAGCATGGGCCCGCTGGCCAACCCGCGCCGCGTGCAGGCCATGCGCAGCCTGATTGCCGACGCCCTGGAGCGCGGCGCACAGTTGCAATGCGGTGGCGATGCCATGGCCGGGCCGGGTTATTTCTGGCAACCCACGGTGCTCACCGACGTACCCGAGGACGCGCGCGTGATGAACGAAGAGCCCTTCGGCCCACTGGCGCTGATCAACCGCGCGCACAGCGTGGATGAAGCCCTGGAGCGCGCCAACCGTCTGCCCTATGGCCTGGCCGCCTACGCCTTCACCCACGACAGCGCCACGCGCATGCATCTGGCACGCGGTCTGCAGACCGGCATGCTGGGCATCAACAGCCTGCATGTCTCCATGCCCGAGGCGCCGTTTGGCGGCGTCAAGGAAAGCGGCTGGGGTTCGGAATGCGGCATCGAGGGGCTGCAGGAATATTGCAGCATCAAGCTGATCAGCGAGGATTGACGCGCCGACAATCCATTACTACAAATAAAGTAGCTGCTAGCGTTTGTCACACAAGCGCTAGCAGCTACTTTCAATCATATTCCTACCCCGTGGTGATCCCCGCCGTCTTGATCACCTTGGCCCATTTGGCGATCTCGGCGCGCAGAAAGTCGCGCATCTCCTGCTGCGTGCCGGGGGCCGTCTCGGCGCCGCCGTCCAGCAGTCGCTGGCGCACGGCCGGATCCTTGAAGGCAGTGTTGAAGTCGGCGTTGATCTTGTCCAGCACGGCCTGCGGTGTCTTGGCCGGGGCGAACAGCGCCGTCCAGGAATAAGCCTCGTAGTTGGGCAGGCCGGCCTCGGCGGCGGCCGGCACATCGGGCAGCATGGCCGAGCGCTTGCGGCTGGCCACGGCCAGCACCTTGACGCGGCCGCTCTTGATGTGCGGCAGCGCCGTGGGCGCGTCGCTGAACATGATCTGCACCTGGCCGCCCAGCAGGTCGTTCATGGCCGGGGCGCTGCCCTTGTAGGGCACATGTTGCAGTTTGGTACCCGCCTCCATGTTGAACAGCTCGCCCGCCAGGTGCGTGCCGCCGCCGTTGCCCGATGAGGCGTAGCTGAGGTTGCTGCCAGGCTTCTTCGCCAGGGCGATCAGCTCCTGCAGGGTATTGGCCGGTACCGAGGGGTGCACCACGACGAACACCGGGAACATGGCGCCGAAGCTGACCGGGGCGAAGTCCTTTTCGATGTCATACGGCAGGTTGCCCATCAGCGTGGGGTTGACCGCATGGTGGATGGCTCCCATGAACAGGGTGTAGCCGTCCGGCGCCTCGCGCGCCGCGGCCTGGGCGCCGACCACGCCGCCGGCGCCGGCGCGGTTGTCGATCACCGTGGGCGTCTTCCAGATCTCGGACAGCTTGACGCTGGCGGCGCGGGCCGTGCTGTCCACGGGGCCGCCGGGCGGGAAGGGCACGATGAAGCGCACCGGCTTGGTGGGCCAGGCGTCATTCGCCAGGGCGGCGAAGGGTTGTGTGGCGGCGGCCAGGAGGCCGGCGGCAACGAGTTGGCGGCGGGTGATGCGGTGGGTGGTCATATGGGTCTCCGAGGTATGAACAGCGTCATCCCCGCGCAGGCGGGGATCCATGCCCGTGACGAGGCGTTCCTGGATTCCCGCCTGCGCGGGAATGACGGGGTAGACGCTAAAGGGTGGCGGCCTGCTCTTGCAACTGGCGCTTGAGCACCTTGCCGTTGGTACTGGTGGGCAGCTCGGCCACGGTCACGATGTGTCTGGGCAGCTTGTAGGGCGCCAGCTGCTCGCGCAGCCGGGCGCGGGCGGCGGTCTCGTCAAAACTGGCGCCGGGGCTGAGCTCGATGAAGGCGATGATCTCCTCGTTGCCGTCCTTCTCCGCCCGGCCGACGACGGCGCTGCGCTGCACGCCGGGCAGCTGGTTCAAAGCCAGCTCGACCTCGGCCGGATAGACGTTGAAGCCCGAGCGGATGATCATCTCCTTCAGGCGCCCGACGACGAACAGCGCGCCATCGGCATGCAGCTCGCCCAGGTCGCCGCTGGCGTACCAGCCGCCCGCACGCATCACGGCGGCCGTCGCCTCGGGGTCGCGAAAGTAGCCGCGCATCAGGCCGCGCCCGCGCATCCACAGCTCGCCACGCTCTCCTATCGGTAGCGGCAGGCCCGTGGCCGGGTCGGTGACCTGCACCTCAGAGTCCTCGACCACATAGCCCACGCTGGTGTCCGGGCGCTGCTCGTCCATGCGCGTGAGGTGCACCGAGCCCGCGTATTCCGACAGGCCATAGCCATGGTGCAGCGCCTGGCCGAAGGCGGCCTCGACGCGTTGTTTCAGCGTCAAATCCAGCGGCCCGGCGCCGGTGTAGACGTAGCGCAGCGCCGGCGCCTCGGGGTGCTCCATGCCCTGCTCGTGCAAGTACCCCAGCAGGCGCGAGAACAGCGCCGGCGGGCCCTGCAGCTGCGTCACGCCGTGGTGCGCCAGCGCGTCCAGCAGCTCGGCCGGGTCGAACTGCGGGCGCAGCACCAGCTGCGCGCCGGCCCAGAGCGAGGCCAGCAGCACCGTGGCCAGGCCGAAGATATGCGTCATGGGCACGAAGGCGTAGCTGCGGTCCCGCGGGCCCAGCGCGCGCGATTGCGCCGAGATGCGGGCGAAGTGGATCAAGCCCTCATGCGTGACCATCACGCCCTTCGGATCCCCGGTGGTGCCCGAGGTGAAGATCAGCGCCGCCACGTCGTCCTGTAGCGGCGGCGGCTCCACCGTGGCCTGCTCGCGCACGGCGCCGTGCTGCATGCCGGGTAACACGCTGGCCACGCCCGCATGGCGGCGCGCATGCCCGGCGGCGGCGCGCGAGCCGCTGGCCGTGAAGTACAGCAGGCGCGCATCGGCCTTGGCGGCAAAGGCATCGACCTCGCCCGGCGCCATGCGCGCATTCACGCCGCAGGACCAGGCGCCGACGCGGCTCGCGGCCAGGATCAGCGCGGCATGCTCGGGGCAGTTCTCGGCCACCACCAGCACGCGGTCGCCGGCGCGCACGCCGAGCTGGCGCAGCTCGGCCTCGGCCGCGTCGGTCAGCGCGCCCAGGTCGGCAAAGCTCAGGCTGCGGCCATCCGGCAGGTGTATGAAGGGCCGATCGGGCGCCTGAGCCAGCCAGCGATCCAGCAGTTGATGAATGCGCGCTGCCATGTCAATCGACGGTGATGCCCTGCGTCACCGTGGCCCACATGGCGCGCTCCTTGGCGGCGCGCTCGGCCAGCTTGTGCGCATCGCCCGTCCACTCGTCGTAGCCCAGTTCCTTGTAGCGCTTCTTCAGCTCGGGTTGCTGCAGCGCGGCATTGACGGCCTTGTTGAGCTTGGCCACCAGCTCGGGCGACATGCCCTTGGGGCCATAGACGCCGTACCAACCACCCACGTCGAAGCCCTTGAGGCCGTCGATGCCCGACTCGGCGAACGTGGGCACGTCCGGCAGCGAGGCATTGCGCTGCGGCGAGGTGACGGCAATGGCGCGCACCTTGCTGCTGTGGATGTAGGCGCTGGCGGTGCTGATGATGTCCAGCATCATGTTGAGCTGCCCGCCGATCACGTCCGTCATCGCCGGGGCGTTGCCCTTGTAGGGGATGTGGTTCATCTCGATGCCGCTGCGCTTGGCGAACAGCAGCGCGCCCAGATGGTTGGAGCCGCCCACACCGGCCGAGCCGTAGGCCAGCTTGCCCGGATTGGACTTGGCGGTGGCCACCAACTCGCGCACGCTCTTGTAGGGCTCGTTGTTGTTCACCACCAGCACGTTGTAGTAGCTCAGGATGGGCGCCACGGGCGTCAGGTCCTTGGCCGGGTCGAACGGCATCTTGCTCATCACGTTGGGGCTGATGGTGATGGTGGGGCTGGCGGCGTACCACAGCGTCAGGCCATCGGGCTTGGCGCGCACCACCTCGGATCCGGCAATGGTGGCGTTGGCGCCGGTCTTGTTCTCCACGATGACGGACTGGCCCAGTTCCTTGCCCAGCAGGGGCGCAAACAGGCGCGCGGCCTGATCCACCGGGCCGCCCGCGGCATAGCCGACGATGAGGCGCACGGGCTGGCCGTCCTGGGCAGCGGCCGGCGTACTGGCGAGGGCCAGGGGCGCCAGGGCCAGTGCGGCGATGGCGAGGCGGCGGCAAGATGGCATGGTGTGTCTCCTATAGGTATGGAATGGAATGCGGCGATGGTGGCCCGCAAGCCGCGCCGTGGGAATCTGCTTTTGCCAAAGCCGGGGTTTACCCGTTGGCAGGCGTCACACCCGCTCGAACACCGCGGCGATGCCCTGGCCGCCGCCGATGCACATGGTCTCCAGGCCGTAGCGGCCCTTGCGGCGCTGCAGCTCGTGCAGCAGCGTGGCCAGGATGCGCACGCCGGTGGCGCCGATGGGGTGGCCCAGGGAGATGCCCGAGCCGTTGACGTTGAGCTTGTGTGCGATGGCGTCCTGGTCCTGCCAGCCCCAGCCCTTGAGCACGGCCAGCACCTGGCAGGCGAAGGCCTCGTTGAGTTCGACCAGGTCCATGTCGTCGATCTTCAGGTTCAGCCGCGCCAGCAGTTTCTGCACCGCCGGCACCGGGCCTATGCCCATGTGGGATGGCTCGCAACCGGCCGCCGCCCAGCCAACCAGGGTGGCCATGGGGGTCAGGCCCAGCTCGGCCAGCTTGTCCTCGGCGACGATCAGGCAGGCGGCGCTGGCATCGTTTTGCTGGCTGGCGTTGCCGGCCGTCACCGTGCCGTTCGGCATCAACGCGCGCAGCTTGCCCAGGCTCTCAGGCGTGGCGTCGGCGCGGAAACCCTCGTCCTGGCTGAACAGGATGGGATCGCCCTTGCGCTGCGGCACCTGCACCGGGACGATTTCGTCGGCAAAGCGCCCCGCCGCCCAGGCGGCGGCCGCCTTCTGGTGGCTGCGCAGCGCAAAGGCGTCGGCCTGCTCGCGCGTGATCTGGTAGTCACGCGCCAGGTTCTCGGCCGTCTCTATCATCCCGGAGATCTTGCCGAAGCGCTCCACGGGCTGCGAGCGCTCGCGCCCACGATCCAGCCGGTCGTAGAAGCGCACGTTGCCCGAGCGTGCGCCCCAGCGCATGTCGGTGCTGTAGTACTCGATGTTGCTCATGCTCTCCACGCCGCCGGCAATCACCACGTCGGCGGCGCCGCTCTGCACCATCATGGCCGCCGTGACGATGGCCTGCAGGCCGCCGCCGCAGCGCCTGTCGAGCTGCATGCCGGGAACGCTGACGGGCAGCCCCGCCTGCAGCGCGGCCCAGCGGCCGACGCAGGGCGTCTCACTGCTGGCGTAGGACTGGGCAAACACCACATCGTCGATGCGCGTGGGGTCTATGCCGCTTTTTTGCACCACGGCGCGCACCGTGGTGGCGGCCAGCTCCTCGACAGACACCGGGCGCAGGCTGCCGCCAAAGGTGCCGACGGGAGTGCGAAGGGGGGTGACGATGGCGGCTCGGCGCATGGTGTTTCTCCTTGGGATTTGAATGAAATTGGCCGCTAGCGCTTATCCCGCAAGCGCTAACAGCTATCTTTTTTAAAGCACTGCGCCGCAGCGGCGCAGCAGTTCATGGGCCTGGCGTTCCAGGCTCTCGCGATGTTCGGGCGCGGCGATGGCTATCAGCCGGCGCACGCGGCGCGACAGCGGCTGGCCGCGCAGGTCGGCCACGCCATGCTCGGTGACGATGAGGCCGGCATCGCTGCGCGGCGTGCTCACCGGGCCCGAGAGCTGCGCGACGATGCGGCTCGCGCCCTTGGCCGTGGCCGGCAGCGCGACGATGGGCAGGCCGCCGTAGCTCCTGGCCGCGCCGCGCAAAAAATCCACCGCGCCGCCCACGGCACCCACATAGCAGCCGGCCGCCACCTCGGCGTTGATCTGGCCGGTCAGGTCCACCTCGATGGCGGCGTTGATGGCGGCCAGTTTGTGGCTCTTCGCCAGCACCACGGGGTCGTGCGTGTAGTCGGTGGCGCGCAGCTCCAGCTGCGGATTGCACTCGGCCCAGCGGCGCAGGATGTCGCTGCCCATCAGGATGCCGCCAATGCCCACGCCCCGGTCGATGCTTTTCTGGGCGTTGGTCAGCACGCCCGCCTGGGCCAGCTGGGCAATGCCGTCCGTCACCGCGCCCGTGTGCAGACCCAGATCGCGGTGGCCGTGCAACGCGGCCAGCACGGCCTCGGGCAGGTTACCCACGCCCAGCTGCAGCGTGGCGCCGTCCTCGATCAGGCCGGCGATATGGCGCGCGATCTGCTGCTCGGTGGCGCCTATGGCGCCGCGCGGCTGGTCCAGCGGCGGATGCTCGGCGTCCACCAGCAGGGCGAAGTCGCCGGCCTGCAAATACGGGCCGCCATGCGTCCAGGGGATGGCGGGATTCACCTCGGCTACCACCACGCGCGCCTTGGCAAGCACGGCGGGCAGGTATTCGCGCACCAGGCCCAGGCTGTGCCGGCCCGCTGCGTCGGGCTTTGATACCTGCAGCAGCAGCACATCGGCCGGCAGCACGCCACCCTGTATCAGGCCCGGCAGATGCGAGTAGTGGCTGGGCAGGATGTCGAGCCTGCCCGCGTCGGCCAGCTGGCGGTGCGCGCCACCGGCGGCGTAGCCGAAGAAGTCGAGCACGTCGGCCTGCTCGGGCCGAAGCGTGTCGGACGCGGCCATGCCCACGAATACGCCGAGGCGCCCGCCCTGCGCAATGGCGTGCCGGTGTTCGACCAGCGCGCGCGTCAGCGTCAGGGGCTCGGCCGTGGCCTGGCCCCACCACAGCGTGTCGCCGGGGCGGATCAGCTGCTGCAGGTGCCGGGCCAGGTCTGCGCTCATGGTGCGCGATCCCAATCGAAGCGCAGCGGTTCTTTCGCCTTGAAACGGCGTATCGCTTCCTGGTGGTAGGGCGAGCCGCGGCACATGGACTGGGCGTAGGCCTCCATCTCGGCCAGGGTGCGCGCGTCGCTCTCGAACGACTGGTTCATGATGGTCTTGGCCATGCCGATGGCGGCGGTGGAGGCATCGCCAAAGCGCTTGGCCAGCGCCTGCGCGGCCACGGTGAGGGCAGCGCCGTCGTCCACGATGTCGAACACCATGCCCAGCTGTTTTGCCTCCTCTGCCTCCACCGTGCGCGCGGTGAAGACCAGCTCCTTGGCCTTTTGCAGGCCCACGATGCGCGGCAGCTGGTGCAGCATGCCCAGATCCGGTACCAGGCCGATGCGGCCGAACACCGCACAAAACTTGGCGCGGCGCGTGGCCAGCACGAAGTCGGCCGCCAGCGCCAGGCTCAGGCCGGCGCCGAAGGCCGGGCCATCGACGGCGGCGATGACCGGCTTTTCCATGTTCACCAGCTCGGGCAGCCACTGGTGCAGCTCGCGCATATTGTTCCGAAAGACCAGGCCGGTGCGCGTGCTGTCGAGCATGCCGGAGATGTCGCCGCCCGAGCAGAAGGCGCCGCCCGCGCCGGTGAGGATCACCGCGTAGACCTGCGGGTCGTCGCGCATCTGCGTGACGGCCGCGGCCAGGGCCGGGCGCATGTCCTTGCTGAGCGCGTTGCGCGCCTCGGGGCGGTTCAGGGTGATGGTGCCTATGCCGTCGGCTATGGCGGTCAATACGGGGGGTGTGCTCATCGAGTCTCCTGGTTGTTACTCCCTCTCCCCCCGAGGGGGAGAGGGCGGGGGTGAGGGGGTGTTGAGTCCAGCGCCCATTTTTGTCGCCCTCACCCCTGCCCTCTCCCGCTCGCGGGAGAGGGAGTGAATTCAAGCCAGCTCGGCGAAGCCGTGGCTCAACACCATCTTGTCGCGTTCCGCGACGCGGGCGCGCAGCTGGTACTGCTTGCCATCGCCCGGCACGCGCCAGATTTCGGTGATGAGGGTCTCGCCCGGATAGACCGGCGCGGCAAAGCGGATGTCCAGGGCCTTAAGGCGCGCCGGTTCAAAGCCCGCGCACTGGCGCAGCAGCGCCCAGGCCACCAGGCCGTAGCTGGCCAGGCCGTGCAATATAGGGCGCTCGAAGCCGGCCTTGGCGGCCACCGCCGGCTCGGCGTGCAGCGGGTTGTAGTCGCCCATCAGGCGGTACAAGAGCGCCGCCTCGGGGCGTATGACCTGCGTGTCGGTGAAGTCGGGCGCGCGATCCTCGGGCGTGTGCTTGAGCGGTGGCAGCGGCTCGTCGCTCGCCTGCCCCGCGCGCTGGCTATAGCCGCCGTCGCCGCGCAGAAATGTCACCTGCTGCATGGTGGCCAGCAGCGCGCCTGCGGCGATTTCCACACGGCGCTCGGTGATCATGATGGCGCCCTTGCCCTCGCCCTTGTCGGTCAGGTGGGTGACGCGGCTCTTGCCGACCACCTCGCAGTCGGCCGGCAGCGGCTGGTGCCAGCGCACGCGCTGCTCGCCGTGCAAGAGCTTGACCCAGTCAATGCCCGTGTCGCTCTCGCGCGCCCAGAAGCCGGGGTAGCCCAGCACCACGGCCAGCGTGGGCAGGGCGCGCAGGCCGCCTTCCATGCCCTCGTAGACGAAGGGCAGGGCGGCGGCATCGAGCGGGTCGTTGCCCAGCCCCAGGCTGAGCGCGTACAGCATGCTGTCGCGCGCCTGGTAGTGCTGGTGCACGGGGGCGAACGGGCGGTTTTTCAGATGGTGGTAGTCGATGGCCATGCGCGCGCCCTCAGACTGGATCCCAGGAGAACACGTCGCCGGAACGCTCCATCGGCACGAAGGATCGGGTCAGAGCCGGCATGCCATGCTCGGCGATGCTCTCCGCCGTCCAGCCCTCGCTGCGGTGCACCGAGCGCACGGGGCGCGGCTGGCTCATCAAAAAGATCTCGTTGTTGCGCACGGCGAACACCTGGGCGTTCACGTCCTTGGCCGCATCCGACAGCAGGTAGACCGCCAGCGGCGCGATCTTGTTGGGCGTCATCTGCTGGATCTTGGCCACGCGCGCCTGCTGCTCGGGCGTGTCGGTGGGGATGGAGCCGATCATGCGGCTCCAGGCAAAGGGCGCGATGCAGTTGGAGCGCACGTTGAACTTGGCCATGTCCAGCGCAATGCTCTTGGACAGCGCCACCAGTCCCAGCTTGGCCGCGCTGTAGTTGGCCTGGCCGAAGTTGCCGATCAGGCCCGAGGTGGAGGTCATGTGCACGAAGGTGCCGCTCTCCTGCTCCTTGAAATGGTTGGCCGCAGCGCGGCTCATGTAGTAGCTGCCGTACAGGTGCACCTTGAGCACCGCGTCCCACTCGTCCAGGCTCATCTTGTGGAAGAAGCGGTCGCGCAGGATGCCGGCGTTGTTCACCACGCCGTCGATGCGGCCAAAGCTGTCGAGCGCGCATTGCACGATGCGCCCGGCGGCCACGGCCTCGGCCACGCTGTCGGTATTGGCCACGGCCTGGCCACCGGCGGCCTTGATTTCTTCCACCACCTTCTGCGCCGGGCCGGCGTCCTGGCCCTCGCCGCTGGTGGAGGTGCCAATGTCGTTGACCACCACCTTGGCCCCCGCCGCGGCCAGCGCCAGCGCCATGTCGCGCCCAATGCCGCCGCCAGCGCCCGTGACCACCACCACCTTGTCCTGCACCATCTTTTGCGCCATGTCCGTCATCCTTGCGTTGTAAGTAGATCAATGGGCGCCAAGCATGCCGGCAAAGCCGCGCCGGCGCCATTCGGCAATGGCTAGGTCGGGCTTTGGCTGCATGAAAGCAGGCCCTGGCCTTCATGAGCGCGGAAGGGCCGCTTTCACAAACGCGGATTGCGCGCCGGCGCGGCAGCGGCGAGCATCGGGCCCATTGCCATCCAGGCACCCGGAGAAACCCCGCATGAGCCATCCGTTCCTATTCGCCCTCACCCGCCGCAGCCTGTGCGCCGGTGCCGCGCTGGGCTGGGCCCTGAGCGCCACGCCCTCTGCCCTCGCCCAGGCCGCCTATCCGGGCCACCCCATCGTGATGGTCGTACCCCAGGCGGCTGGCGGCACCAACGACATCGTGGGTCGCGTGGTGGCGCAGAAGCTGGCCGAAAAGCTGGGTGGCAGCGCCGTGGTGGAGAACAAGCCGGGCGCGGGCGGCAACATCGGCACCCAGGCCGTGGCCAGGGCGCCCAAGGACGGCTACACCCTGCTGATGACCATCAGCAGCAGCCAGGCCATCAACCCGGCGCTGTACAAAGCACCGGGCTTCGACCCCGTGGCCGACTTCCAGCCCATCAGCCTGATAGGCGCCGTGCCCAACGTGCTGCTGGCCCACCCCTCGTTTCCCGCCAAGACCGTGCCCGAGCTGCTGGCCCTGGCCAAGTCCCAGCCCGGCAAGCTGCAATACGCCTCGGCCGGCAATGGCACGCTGAACCACCTGCTGGGCGAAATGCTGAACCAGATGGCCGGCATAGAGCTGCAGCATGTGCCCTACAAGGGCGTGGCGCCGGCACTCAACGACGTGCTGGGCGGGCAGCTGCCGCTGCTGTTTGGCAGCCTGCCGTCCACGCTGTCGCACATCAAGGCCGGCCGGCTGCGCGCGCTGGCCGTGAGCAGCCCCCAGCGCTCGCCCGTGCTGTCCGACGTGCCAGCCCTGGCCGAGTTCGTGCCCGGCTACAGCGGCACGCTGTGGATTGGCCTGTTTGCGCCTGCAGGCGTGTCCAAGGACATCGTCGCCCGCCTGCAGGACGGCATGCGCCAGGCCATGGCCGACAAGGACATGCGCGACAAGCTCGAAGCCCAGGGCGTGGAACTGGCAGGCACCCCAGCCAAGCCCGTGACGCCGGACGAGTTTGCCGCCCTGCTCAAGCAGGACATTGCCAAATGGGCGCAGATCGTCAAGGCCTCCGGCGCCACCATCAACTGACCAGGCGAAACATGACCCACACCACCATAGACCCCGCCGCCCTCGCCCACCTGCAGACCTGGCATGGCAAGAGCGAAACCCTGAGCGACAGCTTCACCGCCATGCCCGTGGCGGCCCTGTCGGCCACGCTGGACCGGGACGACCCCGAACCGGCCCTGGGCACGGTCGTGCCGCCGCTGTGGCATTGGCTGTACTTCCTGCCCCATGCGCGCGCCAGCGAGATCGGGCCCGATGGCCATCCGAAGCGCGGCGGTTTTCTGCCGCCCGTGCCGCTGCCGCGGCGCATGTGGGCCGGTGGACGCCTGTCCTGGGAGCCGGCCAACCCGCTGTGCGTGGGCCAGCAGGTGCAGCGCCGCTCGACCATACAGTCCGTCTCGCACAAGGCCGGGCGTTCCGGCGAGCTGCTGTTCGTGTTGGTGGAGCATAAGTATCTCAACGCCCATGGCCTGGCGCTGACAGAGGAGCACGACATCGTCTATCGCAGTGCGGCCCAGCCGGGTGAGGCGGCGCCCGCGCCGCAAAAGCCGCCGTTGGCCGGCCAGGCTGCCTGGTCGCGCACCATCGTGCCCGATGACGTGCTGCTGTTTCGCTACTCGGCCCTGACCTTCAACGGCCACCGTATCCACTACGACCGCAAGTACGTCACCGAGGTCGAGGGCTACCCCGGCCTGATCGTGCACGGCCCGCTGATTGCCACGCTGCTGCTGGACCTGCTGCGCCGCCAGCTGCCCGATGCCCAGGTGGCGCGCTTTGAATTTCGCGCCGTGCGGCCGACCTTCGACCTGCAGCCCTTCAGCGTACACGGCAAGCCCTCGGCCGACGGCAAGACCGTGGAGCTGTGGGCCCAGGATCACGAGGGCTGGCTGACCATGCAGGGCCAGGCCACGCTGGCCTGAAACACTATTGAATCAATAGCTATTTGCGCTTGATGGACGGGCGCTAGAGGCCAAAACCATAGAAAGACCACCATGATCCAACACACCGGCTCCAACAACCACCACGAGATCCGCGACGCGATCCGCGCGCTGTGCGCCGAGTTCCCCGACGAGTACTTCCGCAAGGTGGACGAGAGCAGGGCCTACCCGGCCGAGTTCGTCGATGCGCTCACCAAGGCCGGCTGGATGGCGGCGCTGATCCCGCACGAATACGGCGGCTCCGGCCTGGGGCTGACCGAGGCCAGCGTGATCATGGAGGAGATCAACCGCTGTGGCGGCAACTCGGGCGCCTGCCACGGCCAGATGTACAACATGGGCACGCTGCTGCGCCATGGTTCGACGGCGCAGAAGGAAAAGTACCTGCCGAAGATTGCATCCGGCGAATGGCGCCTGCAATCGATGGGCGTGACCGAGCCCAGCACCGGCACCGACACCACCAAGATCAAGACCACGGCGGTGAAAAAAGACGGCCGCTACGTCATCAACGGGCAAAAGGTCTGGATCAGCCGCATCCAGCACAGCGACTGGATGATTCTGCTGGCGCGCACCACGCCGCTGGCCGAGGTGACGAAGAAGAGCGAGGGCATGTCGATCTTCATGGTGGATCTGCGCGAAGCCGAGAAGAGCGGCATGACGGTGCGCCCGATTCTCAACATGGTCAACCACGAGACCAACGAGCTGTTCTTCGAAAACCTGGAGATCCCCGAGGAGAACCTGATCGGCCAGGAGGGCAAGGGCTTCAAGTACATCCTGGACGGCCTGAACGCCGAGCGCACGCTGATCGCCGCCGAGTGCATTGGCGACGGCTACTGGTTCCTGGATCGCGTGACCAACTATGTGCGCGACCGCCAGGTGTTTGGCCGCCCGATCGGCCAGAACCAGGGCGTGCAGTTCCCGATCGCCGACGCCTTCATCGAGGTCGAGGCCGCGAATCTGATGCGCTGGAAGGCCTGCGAGCTGTTCGACAAGCATGAACCCATGGGCGCACAGGCCAACATGGCGAAGTACCTGGCGGCCAAGGCCAGCTGGGAGGCGGCCAACGCCTGCCTGCAGTTCCACGGTGGCTTCGGCTTTGCCTGCGAATACGACGTGGAGCGCAAGTTCCGCGAGACGCGGCTGTACCAGGTGGCGCCGATCTCCACCAACCTGATCTATTCCTACGTGGCCGAGCACATCCTGGGCCTGCCGCGATCGTTCTGACGGCTTTCACTCCCTCTCCCGCTGGCGGGAGAGGGCAGGGGTGAGGGTGACTACCAGCGTCCGCGCCAGGCTCCACCCCCTCACCCCTGCCCTCTCCCCCAAGGGGGCGAGGGAGAAACAGCCCGCCCTGTTTTGATATTGCACGGGAGCCCTTCATGACCCGCCCCCTCGACGGCATCACCGTCATCTCCCTCGAACACGCCGTCGCCGCGCCCTTTGCCACGCGCCAGCTCGCCGACCTGGGCGCGCGCGTGATCAAGGTCGAGCGCCCCGGCAGCGGCGACTTCGCGCGCGGCTACGACCAGCGTGTGCACGGCCAGTCGTCGCACTTCACCTGGCTCAACCGCAACAAGGAGAGCCTGGCGCTGGACGTGAAACAACCCCAGGCAAAAGAGGCGCTGTTGCAGCTATTGAAGACGGCCGACGTGCTGGTGCAGAACCTGGCGCCCGGCGCCGCGGCGCGCATGGGGCTGTCCTACGCGGCCCTGAAAGAACACAACCCGAAGCTGATCGTCTGCGACATCAGCGGCTATGGCGCCGACGGCCCGTACCGCGACAAGAAGGCCTACGACCTGTTGATCCAGAGCGAGGCCGGCTTCCTGTCCGTCACCGGCACGCCGGACACGCCAGCCAAGTCCGGCATCTCGGTGGCCGACATCGCCGCCGGCATGTACGCCTACAGCAACATCCTCTCGGCCCTGCTGCTGCGCGGCAAGACGGGGGAGGGCAGCCAGATCGATGTCTCCATGCTGGAAGCCATGGGCGAGTGGATGGGCTACCCGCTGTACTACGCGTTTGAAGGCGCGCCACCGCCGCCGCGCACCGGCGCATCGCACGCCAGCATCTACCCCTACGGGCCGTTCCAGGCAGGCGACGGTGGCACGGTGATGCTGGGCCTGCAGAACGAGCGCGAATGGCAGGCGTTCTGCGACGGCGTCCTCCAACGCCCCGAGGTCGCAGCCGACCCACGCTTCTGCTCCAACGCCCTGCGCAACCAGCACCGCGCCGAGCTGCAGGCACTGATCCTGGAAACCTTTGCGCCGCTCACCGCCGCCCAGGTGGTGGAGCGCCTGGACGCCGCGTCAATAGCCAACGCCCGCGTGAACGACATGGCGGATCTGTGGGCGCACCCGCAGCTCAAGGCGCGCGGGCGCTGGCGCAGCGTGGGCACGCCCGCCGGCGCGGTGCCGGCCCTGTTGCCGCCGGGCGTGAACAGCGCCTTCGACTACCGCATGGAGGCCGTGCCCGCCGTGGGCCAGCACAACGCCGCCATCCTGGCCGAGCTGGGATGGTCGGCGGAGCAGATCGACGCGCTGCAGGCTCCGCAGGCGATTTGACCGATGAACACCGTAGCCGGCCCTCACCCCTACCCTCTCCCAGAGGGAGAGGGAGTGAAAGCCACAGCCAAGCTATCGCCCTCGCCCCTCTGGGGAGAGGGAGGGGTGAGGGGCCACTCGCACAAGGCAACCATTTTCAAAAAGATAGCTACCGGCGCTTGACCCGCCTGTCCTGGAGTCCAAAATGAAGCAAGAAACCCAAGCCACCATCCACCCCCTGGCCCAGTTCGCCGCCACCTTGCAGTGGAGCGACGTACCCGAGCCCGTACAGCGCCGCGCCGAAGACCTGTGGGTCGATTGGTTCGGCTCGGTGCTCGCCGGCTGCAAGGCGCGTCCCGTCGCCAGCATCACGCGCTTTGCGCTGTCGCAAGGCCCGGCACAAGGCCCCAGCGAGGTCATCGCCCATGGCGCCACCAGCTCGCCCATGATGGCCGCCCTGGCCAATGCCGCCGCCAGCCACTTTGCCGAGCAGGACGACGTGCACAACGGCTCGGTGTTCCACCCGGCGGCGGTGGTCTTCCCGCCAGCGTTGGCCGTGGCGCAAAGCATTGGTGCCAGCGGCGCTGAGCTGATGGCCGCCTGCGTGGCGGGCTACGAGGTCGGCATACGCGTGGGCGAGTTCCTGGGCCGCAGTCATTACAAAATCTTCCACACCACGGCCACGGCCGGCACGCTGGCGGCGGCGGCCGCCGTGGGGCGGCTGCTCAAACTGACGCCGGCGCAGATGCAGCACGCCTTTGGCTCGGCCGGCACGCAGTCGGCAGGCCTGTGGGAGTTCTTGCGCACCGCCGCCGACAGCAAGCAGCTGCACACGGCGCACGCCGCCAGCGCGGGGCTGATGGCGGCCTACCTGGCCCAGGACGGCTTTACCGGCGCGCAGGACATCTTCACCGGGCCGCAGGGCCTGGCCGCCGGCATGTCCACGGATGCCAATCCCGCCAAGCTCACCGACGGCCTGGGCCAGCGCTGGGCCACGGCGGAGACCAGCTTCAAGTGGCATGCCTCCTGCCGCCACACTCACCCCGCGGCCGACGCGCTGTTGCAGGTGATGCGCCAGCATGGCCTGCAAACCGCTGATATCGCCCAGGTCACCTGCCATGTGCACCAGGGCGCCATCGACGTGCTGGGCCCGGTGGTCTCGCCGGCCACGGTGCACCAGAGCAAATTCTCGATGGGCACGGTGCTGGCGCTGGCCGCGCGCTTTGGCCATGCGGGCCTGAGCGAATTCGATGCCGACTACCTGGCCCCCGCTACCGTGGCCCTGCGCGACAAGGTGAGCATGGTGCTGGACGCGGAGGTGGACGCCGCCTACCCGCAGCGCTGGATAGGCAAGGTCACGGTCGCCACCACCGATGGGCGCGCACTGCACGGCCGCGTGGACGAACCCAAGGGCGACCCCGGCAACACGCTCTCGCGCGGCGAGATCACCGCCAAGGCGCTGCGCCTGGCGGCCTATGGCGGCGCGGTGAGCGCGGCCCAGGCCGAGGCCGCCGTCGCCTCTCTGTGGCAGGTGGCGCAATGGCCGCGCGTGGGCCAGCTACTGCCCACGGACGCATGACGCTTACAGTGGTGCCATTTCTCACATCCACAACATCGGAGACAAAGCCATGAAGACGTTTACCTTCTCGCCCAGCCGCATCGCCGCCCTGCTGGCCCTGGGCCTGGCCACCACGGCCCAGGCCGCCTGGCCCGACAAGCCCGTCACCCTGGTCGTGCCCTACAGCGCCGGCGGCCCCACCGACGTGGTGGCGCGCGTGCTGGCCGTGCCCATGGGCCAGTCGCTGGGCCAGACGGTGGTGGTGGAGAACACCGTGGGCGCGGGCGGCACCATCGCGCCGGCGCGCGTGGCCAAGGCCAGGAACGACGGCTACACCATCCTCATTCACCACATGGGCATGGCCACGGCCCCGGCGCTGTACAAGAAGCTGCCCTACAACCCGCTGACCGACTTTGAGTACATAGGCCAGGTGCTGGACGTGCCGATGACCCTGCTGTCGCGCAAGGACTTTCCGGCCAACAACTTCTCCGAGCTGCTGGAGTATGTGAAGAAGAACCAGGACAAGGTGAGCCTGGCCAACGCCGGCATAGGTGCCGTGTCGCAGCTGTGCGGCATGCTGTTCATGGACCGTATCGGCGTCAAGCTGACCACCGTGCCCTACAAGGGCGCCGGCCCGGCCATGAACGACCTGATGGGCGGCCAGGTCGATCTGCTGTGCGACCAGACCACGCAGACCGCGCCCGTGATTGCGGACGGCAAGCGCGCCAAGGTGTTCGGCGTGACCACGGCGCAGCGCCTGGCGTCCATGCCCAATATCCCCACGCTGGACGAGCAGGGCCTGAAGGGCTTCGACCTCAAGGTGTGGCACGGCATGTACGCACCCAAGGGCACGCCCAAGGAGGTCATCGACCAGCTGAACAAGGCGCTGAACATGGCGCTGAAGGACGACAACGTCAGGAAGCGCATCGCCGAGCTCAGCTCCGACCTGGTCTCGCCCGACAAGGCCACGCCCGAGAGCCTGCGCAAGCAGCTGGAGAGCGAGACGGCGCGCTGGGCCAAGGTCATCAAGGCGGCCGGCGTGTCGGCCGAGCAATGAGGCAGGCCGCCATGTCGAACCCGGTGGCCCAGGCCTGCTCCTTTTTGTTCGTGCCCGCCACGCATCCCGAGCGTTTTCAGAAGGCCCTGGCCAGCGGCGCCGACATGGTGATCGCCGACTGGGAGGACGCCGTGGCACCGGCCGACAAGGCCGGCGCCCGCGCCGCACTGCTGCAGGCCGCGGCCGCAATGGATGCCGCACAGCGCGCGCGCCTGCTGGTGCGCATCAACGCCGAGGGCACGCCCTGGTTTGCCGACGACCTGCAGGCGCTGGCCACGTTGGCGGCCCAGGGCTACGCCGGCGCCGTGGTGCCCAAGGCCGAGAGCGCGGCCACGCTGCAGGCCGTGGCCCAAGCGGCGGGCGCGCGGGGCGCGCTGCTGCCGCTGGTCGAAAGCGTGGCCGGCCTGCATGCCGTGGACACGCTGGCCACGGCGCCGCAGGTGGCGCGCCTGGCCTTTGGCCACCTGGACTTCCAGGTGGACGCCGGCATGGCCTGCGGCGCGGACGAGGCCGAGCTGCTGCCCGTGCGCATGGCCCTGGTGCTGGCCTCGCGCCGCGCCGGCCTGGCCGCACCGGTCGACGGCGTGACCGTGGACACGCGCGACCCCGAGCGTATGCGGCACGACGCCAATCGCGCGCGCCGCATGGGCTTTGGCGCCAAGCTGTGCATACACCCGGCCCAGGTGGCGCCGCTGCACGCCGCCTTCGACCCGGACGATGCCGCCGTGGCCCAGGCGCTGCGCGTGCAGCAGGCGCTGCGGGATGCGGGCGGCGGCGTCTGCGTGCTCGACGGCCGCATGGTCGACGCGCCGGTGCTGCTGCAGGCCGAGCAAACCCTGGCGCGCCACGCAAGGGCGCAGCAGCGCGACCGCCGCTGACTGGGAGCGCCGGCGTCTCGCCGGCATGACGGCGCCAACGCCGCCGGCCCCCAGAGGGGGCTACCGTATGTACACATCTATTTTTATAGCGTTTCACGCAATATCAGCAAAGCGTTGCGGCTGTTTCTCCCTCTCCCGCTGGCGGGAGAGGATGGGGGTGAGGGTCATAAAAGCGGGCGCTGCACCCAAACACCCCCTCACCCCCACCCTCCCCCGAAAGGGGAGGGAGCAAGGACAGCAGTCCGAGATATGTGCTCAGTCAACCAAAAATGGGCGCAGCGCCCAACCTATAAGCGCAATGCGCTATAAAATTTGATGTGACTGCCGCCACCACACCCCACCCTCCCCGCCCACTCTGGCTCATGCTGCTGGCCCTGCTGTCGGGTTTTGCGCTCAGCCAGTCCTACCGCACCATCACCGCCATCGTGGCCCAGGGCCTGCAGCAGGACTTTGGCCTGTCGGCCCAGGCGCTGGGCGCGTTTGCCGGGCTGTTCGGCCTGTCCTTCGGTGTGGCGCAGCTGCTCATGGGCATCACCATGGACCGCTACGGCCTGCGCCCCACGGTGCTGGCCTCGGCCCCGGTGTCCATCGCCGGGGCCGCGTTGTCGGCCCTGGCGCCCAGCCATGGCTGGCTGATGCTGGGGCAGATCATGATCGGCGTGGGCTGCTCGCCGGCCTTTCTGGCCTGCACCATCTTCATCGCGCGCCATTTCCCCAGCGAGCGCTTTGCCTTCTTCTCGGGCCTGAGCCTGGGCCTGGGGGGCCTGGGCCTGATGCTCACCGGCACGCCGCTGGCCTGGGTGGTGCAGCACTGGGGCTGGCGCTCGGGTTTTGTCATCCTGGCGCTGTTGAGCGTGCTGTCCTGGCTGCTGATTCTGGCCCTGGTGCACGAGCCCGAACGGCCCGACGCCCCGCCGCGTCCCCAGGACAGCTGGGGCCAGTCCCTGCGCAGCCTGGCCGGGCTGTTCACACTGCCGCATACCTGGGGCATCCTGGTTCTGGGCATGTCGGGCTATGCGGCCTTTCTGTCGCTGCGCGGGTTGTGGCTGGGGCCGCTGCTCATCAACCGCTTCGGTTATTCGCTGGTGGACACCGGCAACGTGGCCCTGGTGCTGTCGCTGATCTCGCTGTTCGCCCCCGGCGCGTTCGGCCGCATGGACCCGGGCCCGCTGCGCCGCCGCGCCTGGGTCGCCAACGCCTCGCTGCTGATGGCCGCCATGTTCGCCGCCATGGCCTTGCTGCAGCAGGCCAGCGCCACCGTGGCGCTGATGATCCTGCTAGGCCTGCTGTGGGGCTTCAGCGTGCTGCAGTACACCGACGTGCGCGCCTCCTACCCGCCCGAACTCACGGGGCGCGCCCTGTCGCTCTACACCATGTCCATGTTCCTGGGCGTGGGGTTGATGCAGTCGGCCACCGGCGCCGTGGCCGCCTGGGCCGCTGGCCGGGGCATCGAGCCCTACCTCGCCGTGCTGCTGGCCATCGCCGGCTGGCTGGCGCTGGCCTCGCTGGCGTTCAGGATGCTGCCGGCGTCGCCGCTGCTGCGGCGCTGACCGCCGGCGCGCAAGCAGGTCACAGCACCGGCGCCAGGAAGCTCGGCGCCAGGCCGGACAGCTGTTCGGCCGCGGCCCGCAGGGGCGGCAATATCTCACGCTCCGCGCGCGCGCGGTCGAAATCGGACGTCAGCAGACTCGCGCCCAAGGCCGCCACCACCTTGCGGCGCTCATCGTAGATGGGCAGCGACAGCCCGCTGACATGCGCGTCATATTCCCCCTCGACCCAGGCGTGGCCTTGCAGGGCGATGCGCGCCAGCTCGTGGCGCAATTCGGCAGGGTCCGTCTGCGTCTGCCCGGTGAGCGGGCGCAACGGGGTCTGGCCGAAATACTGGTCCTGGTAACCGGCCCCCTGGTAGGCGAGCAGGACGCGGCCGGGCGCCGTGGCATAGGCCGGCAGGCGGCTGCCCATTCCCAGATGCGGCGACATCACCTTGGCCGATGGAATGCGCAGCACGAACACCACCTCGTTGCCCTGCATGACCGCGACCGCGCAGGACTCGCGCAACTGCAGGCACACCGTCTCCAGCACGCGCTGCGCGTGCCCCCAGAAGGGCTGCGACGTCAGATAGGTCAAGCCCAGGCTAAGCACCTTGGGCGTGAGCCGGAAGCCCTTGTCCGGCGTCGGGCAGGCGTAGCCCAGCTCGCACAGCGTGAGCAGGATGCGCCGCGCCACGGTGCGCGGCAGCTCCGTGTCCTGCGCGACCGAGCTGACCGTGTGCGCGCCGGTGCGCCCCATCGCTTCGATCACGCGCAGGCCGCGCGCGAATGAGCGGACGAAACCCTCGCTGTCTGGAGTGGCCATGGTGGTGTTTCTTTCTCTTCCTCAAGGGAGGGTGGGGCAGCGCGGGCGTGGCCCGGCTGCCGCGGTCTGAGAGAGGGGGTTCACGGGATACGAACCCCTCAGGCTCCGAAAAACGGGGATTTTATGGTTGACATGCTAATTCTTTCGGCCTGTAATGACCGTTAAGCGATTTTATAAATCCGCTTAGCGGACAAATCAAGCCGTAGTTCAACAAACAAGGAGACAAATCATGTGGAGCAGGATTTTTCAGATGGGCGCGCCGGTGATTGCAGCCGTGTCGCTGGCCCTGCCGCTGTCCGCACACAGCCAGGGTGAGGTTTTCAAGGCCTCCAAGCCCATGCACATCGTGGCGCCCAGTTCGCCCGGGGGCATCCTGGACCAGACCAGCCGGCTGGTGGCCAAGGCGCTCACCGACATCGTCGGCCAGCCGGTCATCGTCGACAACCACCCAGGCGCCGGCGGCACCATCGGCATCCAGACCATGCTGCGCGCCGAGCCCGACGGGCACACCCTGGTGATGGGCAGCCTGGGGCCCAATGCCGCCAACTACACGCTGCAGGACAAGCTGCCCTATACGGCCGCCGACATGACCGGGGTGATCCGCGTGCTGACCATGCCCGACGTGGTCGTGGTCAACCCCAAGCTGCCGGTGAAGAGCATCGCGGAGCTCAAGGCCTACGCGCAGAACAGCCCCAACGGCGTATCGATGGCGGTGTCCACCAGCGGTTCCTCCGGGCACCTCGCGGGCGCGATGCTGAACCAGCGCGCGGGCATCAAGGCGGTCGAGGTGGTGTACCGCGGCGCATCGCCGGCACTCACCGACCTGGTCGGAGGGCAGGTGGACTACATGGTGGACAACCTGATCACCGCCCTGCCCCTGGTGCGCTCGGGCAAGCTGCGCGCCATCGCGGTGACGACGCGCGAGCGCAGCGCGGAGCTGCCCGACGTTCCCACGCTGATGGAGCTGGGCTACAAGGATTTCGACGTGTCGGTATGGCTGGGCCTGTTCGTGTCGTCCAAGACGCCGGCGGCCACGGTGCAGGCCTTGAACGCCGCGCTCAACAAGGCGCTGTCCGACCCCCAGGTGCAGAAAACCATAGCGCAGCAAGGCGGCTCGGCCACGGGCGGCAGCACCGAGGAGTTCGCCCAATTCGTGCGCAATGAAACCACGCGCTGGGCCGAGGTGATCCGCGCCGGCAACATCAAGCCCTGAACCGCAGCGCACAGGAGGACCGAAGATGAATGCACAAGCACGCCCCATGGACGGGAAGGTGGTCGTGGTCACGGGGGCTGGCAATGGCATCGGCCGGGCCACCGCCCTGCTGCTGGCGGGCCAGGGCGCCAGCGTGGTGGTCAACGACCTGGGGGCCAGCGGCAGCGGCGAGGGCAGCGATGCCGGGCCCGCGCAAAAAGTGGTCGACGAAATCACGGCCGCGGGCGGCGTGGCAGTGGCCAACACCGACAGCGTGGCCACGCCCGAGGGAGCCAACGCCATCATCCAGACGGCGATCACGCGCTTCGGCCGTATCGACGGCGTGGTGAACAACGCCGGCATCCTGCGCGACCGCATCTTTCATAAGATGAACCGCGAGGAATGGCAGGCCGTGATCGACGTGCACCTCAACGGCAGTTATTACGTCAGCCGCGCCGCGGCGCCGTATTTCAAGGACCAGGAAAACGGCGCCTACGTGCACATGACGTCCACCTCGGGCCTGGTCGGCAATTTCGGCCAGGCCAACTACGCCGCCGCCAAGCTGGGGATCGCCGCGCTGTCCAAGTCGATCGCGCTGGACATGGCGCGCTTTCACGTGCGCTCCAACTGCATCGCGCCCTTCGCGTGGAGCCGCCTGATCGGCACCCTGCCAAGCGAGACCGAGGCCGAGAAAAAACGCTTGGAGCGCATGCAATCGATGAAGCCCGAGCAGGTGGCGCAGGTCGCGGCGTTCTTGCTCGGCGACGCGGCCCGGGGTGTCAGCGGGCAGATCTTTGCGGTGCGCGGCAACGAGGTCATGGTCATGAGCCAGCCGCGCCCGGTGGCCTCGGTGCACAGCGGCGAGGGTTGGGACGCGCAGTCGCTGGCCGATCGCGCCATGCCCGCGCTGCAGCGTGCCTTCACGCCGCTGGAGCGCTCCCCTGAAGTGTTCAACTGGGACCCCGTCTGACCCGCCATGGCCATCCACTACCCCCGCTTGCGCCAGTGGCAGATTGCCGACCAGCGCAATCACTATGACGAATCCGACTGCATCCGCTATGCGCTCAGCCTGGGCATGGGCGCGGATCCGATGGATGAGGCGGACCTGCGCTACGTCTTTGAAGGCGATGGCAGCGCGCCGATGGCCGTCATGCCCACGCTGCTGTCGGTGGTGGGCGCACCGGGCGCCTGGGCGACGGACCCGGGCACGGGCATCGACTGGATGCAGATCCTGCACGGTGAGCACCGCATGCGCTTTCACGCGCCGCTGGCGCCCCGCGCGCAGGTGCTGAGCCAGACCCGCGTGAGCCACATCGTGGACAAGGGCGCGGGCAAGGGGGCGCTGGTGGTCACGCAGCGCAACGCCAGCGATGCGGCCACCGGCCGGTTGCTGGCGACGGTGGAGCATGTGTCCTTTTGCCGCGCCGACGGTGGCTTTGCCACGGCGCAGCACCCGGGCGACGCGCCCCTGCCGGCCTTGCCTGCCGTTCCGCAACGCGAGCCTGACGCCAGCTGGGACATGCCCACCTGGCCCAGCGCCGCCTTGCTGTACCGCCTCAACGGCGACCGCAACCCCATCCATGCCTCGCCCGCCGCGGCCCGAAAGGCCGGCTTCGAGCAGCCCATCCTCCATGGCCTGTGCACCTATGGCATGGCGGCGCGCGCCATCGTGCGCCTGGCATGCGGCAACGACGCCGCCAAGCTGGGCAGCATCGCCGCGCGCTTTTCGGCGCCGGTGGTGCCGGGGGACACCTTGACGGCCCAGCTCTGGCATGAAGAGGGCCAGGTGCGCTTTGCGGTCTGGGCCAAGGAGCGCCGGCGCATGGTGCTCAGCCATGGCGTGGCGGACATCCTGAGCGCCTGAATTTACTTGTACCCATTTGCGCCCCCAACGCCCCTGACCTGTCCGATGAGCCCCACGATGTCCCCCCTGGAAATCCACGCCCGACGCACCCCGGATGGCGTGGCCTATCGCTTGATTCCCTCCGACCGCGCCGTCACCTGGCGCGAGCTGGAGCTGCGCTCGCGCAAGCTGGCAGCGGCGATGCACGCTGCCGGCCTGCGCGCGGGCGACGGCATCGCGGTGATGCTGGAAAACCATCTGCGCTACTTCGAGATCCTGTGGGCCGCGCAGCGCAGCGGCCTGTACTACACGCCGATCAGCCGCCACCTCAAGACCGAGGAGGTGAGTCATATCGTGCGCGACTGCGGGGCGAAGATGTTGCTGTGCTCGGTGCAGACCCTGGCCGAACTCGATGCCGAGGCGCTGCGCCGACTGCCAACGCAATGCGTCGTGCTCGATGGCCAGCGTGAAGGCTTTGCCGAATATGAATCGCTGATCGGCGCCCAGAGCGACGGCGTGGCGATCGATCAACGCATGGAGGGGCTGGACTTCTGCTATTCCTCGGGCACCACCGGCCTGCCCAAGGGCATCAAGCGTCCGCTGGCAGAGGCCGGCAAGCATTTCGCGAGCAAGGGCGACGCGCGCACGCACTGGAAAGACTTCGACGCGAACTCCGTCTACCTCTCGACCGCGCCCTTCTATCACACGGCACCGGTGCGCTGGAACATGGCGGTGATGCGCGCCGGCGGGCAGTGCGTGATGATGGAAAAGTTCGACGCCGAGCTGGCGCTGCAGGCCATTGAACGCCACCGCGTCACGCATGGCCAGTGGGTACCCACGATGTTCATCCGCTTGCTGCGCCTGCCCGACGCAGTACGGGCGCGCCATGACCTGTCCAGCATGCGCTACGCGATCCATGCGGCGGCGCCCTGCCCGGTCGAGGTCAAGGAGCAGATGATTGCGTGGTGGGGCCCCATCCTGTACGAGTACTACAGCGGCACCGAGCTGGTGGGGCGCACCTCGCTGGATGCGCACGAGTGGCTTACGCACAAGGGCTCGGTCGGCAGGGCCGAAATTGGCCAGGTGCATATCGTCGGCGCGGACGGCCAGGAACTCGGGCCGGGAGACAACGGCGTGGTCTATTTTTCCGGGGGCCCACGGTTCGAATACCACAACGATCCGCACAAGACCGCGCAGGCGTACAACCCACAGGGTTGGGCCACGTACGGCGACATCGGCTACCTGGACGCGGAAGGCTACCTGTACCTGACCGATCGCCTGGCCAACACCATCGTCTCCGGGGGCGTGAACATCTACCCGCAGGAGGCGGAGAACGTGTTGCACACCCATCCCGCGGTGGCGGATGTGGCCGTGATTGGCGTGCCCAACGCCGAGTTCGGCGAAGAGGTGAAGGCGGTGGTGCAGTTGCAGCCGCCACACCAGGCCAGTGCCGCATTGCAGGCCGAGCTGATCGCCTATTGCCGCGACCGGATTGCGGCCCTCAAATGCCCGCGCAGCGTGGACTTCGTGACCGCGCTGCCGCGCGCCGAATCCGGCAAGCTGCTCAAGCGCCTGGTCAAGGCCCAGTACTGGGCCGGCGCGCAGCGCATCGCCCATTGATGGCGCGCGAGCGCAGATACCCCCGATGAATTCCTAGGACAGCAAGGCATGACTTCGACCCCTTCGCACACCGGCAGCGCCCGCCCGATGTTCGGCGCAGACCACGAGCTCTACCGCAGCAGCGTCGCCCGCTTCATCGCCGACAAGATCACTCCCTCGCACGCCGAGTGGGAGCGCCAGGGGCTGGTGCCGCGCCAACTGTGGCGCGAGGCCGGCCGCGCCGGGCTGCTGCTGCCCGGCATCGACGAGGAGTATGGCGGCGGGGGTGGCGACTTCTTGTTCAGCGCCGTCGTGGTCGAGGAAATCGCCCGGGCACTGGCGACGGGCGTGACCGGCTTCACCACGCATTCGGAAAACGTCGCGCCCTATCTGCTGGAATTTGGCAGCGAGGCGCAAAAGCGCGAGTTCCTGCCGAAGATGGCCAGCGGCGAGGTGGTGGGATCGCTCGCGATGACGGAGCCGGGCGCGGGCAGCGACCTCAAGGCCATTCGCACCACGGCCAGGGCCGTGGCGGGTGGGTTCGAGCTGACGGGCCAGAAAACCTTCATCACCAACGGCCACCATGCGGACCGCGTGATCGTCTTTGCCAAGACCAACCCCGAGGCCGGCGCGCGCGGCATCAGCCTGTTCTGGGTCGATACCCGCAGCTCCGGCTTTTCACGCGGCCGGGTGCTGGACAAGATCGGCCAGCTGGCGCAGGACACGGCGGAACTGTTCTTCGACAAGGTCTTCGTGCCGGCCGACATGGTGATCGGCGAGCTCAACGCCGGCTTTGGCTATGCGATGAGCGGCCTGATCCGCGAGCGCCTGCTGATCGCGCTGCGCTGCGCCGTGGCGCTGGAAGTGGCGCTGGACTGGACCGTGGACCATGTGAAGCAGCGCCAGGCCTTCGGCCATGCGCTGATTGACAACCAATTCATCCGCTTCCGCCTGGCGGACATCAAGACCCAGGCTTGCGCCACCCGGGCGTTTGTGGACAGCTGCCTGGCGCAGTATCTGCAGGGCACGCTCACGGCCGATGGGGCCGCCATGGCCAAGCTGTGGGCCAGCGAGGCGACACGCGCCATCGACGACCTGATGCAGTTCTTCGGCGGCTATGGCTACATGCGCGAATACCCCATCGCCCGCGCCTATGCCGACGTGAGGCCGAACCGGATTTACGGCGGTTCGTCGGAAATCATGCGCGAAGTGATCGCGCGCAGCTTGTAACGCAATCAAAAAAGGAGTGGCGGGCATGAAGTCTTCGTTGTCCCGATCGGTGGCAATCGCCGGTGTGGCCGAGTCCGACCTGGGCAAGGTACCAGGCAAGTCGGCGTTGGAATTGCAGGCCCAGGCCGCCAGGCTGGCACTGGAGGATGCGGGGCTGAGGCTGCGCGACGTGGATGCGGTCTTCGCGCACACGGACGACCGCTTTGCCAGCCTGCAACTGTCGGAATTCCTGAACATCCGGCCGGCGTTCGTCGATTCGACCAACGTCGGCGGCATGTCCAACCTGCTGCATGTGCAGCGCGCGATGGCCGCGATCCATGCGGGCATGTGCGAGGTGGCCCTGATCACCTACGGCAGCACGCAGCTATCCGACGGCTCGCGCAAGGGCGGTGCGGTGGCGGCGGATGGCCCGCACACGCCGCGTGGCCAGTTCATCCTGCCCTACGGCCATCTGAGCCCGATCGGCTATTACGCCATGGTGGCGCAGCTGCACATGCACCGCTATGGCACGACGCACAAGGACTTGGCGGAGGTCGCGGTGGCGGCGCGGCGCTGGGCACAGCTCAACCCCAAAGCCTATCGGCGCGAACCCACGAGCATCGACGAGGTGATGGCCTCTCCCGTGGTGGCTTCGCCATTGCGCCAGCGCGATTGCTGCCTGGTGACCGATGGCGGGGGGGCGATGGTCGTGGTGTCCGCCGAGCGCGCGCGGGATCTGCGCCGCAAGCCGGTCTATGTGCTGGGGGCGGCAGAGACCCATGCCCACCATTACACGCCCTTCAATACCGCCGACTGGCTGGATACCGGCGTGGCTGCCACCGCCGACCAGGCCTTCCGGATGGCGGGGGTGAGCCGCGCCGACATCGATGTGGTGCAAATTTATGACCACTTCACCATTGGCGTGCTGCAGTCGCTGGAGGAGCTGGGCTTTTGCCCGCGCGGCGAGGGCGGCGCCTTCGTTGCGGACGGTGCGCTCGGCCCTGGGGGGCGGTTCCCGATCAATACCTCGGGCGGCGGCCTGTCCTATGGCCACCCGGGCATGTTCGGCATGTTCGTGGCCATCGAAGCCGTGCGCCAGCTGCGCGGGGAATGTGGCGAGCGCCAGCTGCCCAAGGCGGAGCTCGCGCTGTGCCACGCCCCCGGCCTGGTCTTTTCATGCAACACCACGATGATTCTGGGAGTCTGAGATGAGCGAAGCACCGGCACGCCCCCTGCCGCAACCCACGGACCTCACCCGTCCCTACTGGCAGGCCGCAGCCGAAGGGGAGCTGCACATGCAGCACTGCGGTGCCTGCGGTCGGTGGCAGTTCTACCCGCGGCCGTTTTGCATCCATTGCGAGGCCGAGGCCTTGCAGTGGCGCGCGGTGTCCGGCCTGGGGCGCATCTACACCTACACCGTCAACCACCGCGCACCCAATGCCTTCATGAAGGCGCGCCTGCCCTACGTGGTGGCCATCGTCGAGCTGGATGAGGGTCCGCGCCTGATGGCCAACATCCAGGGCGAAGGCGCCCTCGACGCCGCCATCGGCAAGCGCGTGAAGGTCCTCTTCGAGCCCGTAAGCGACGAGCTGGCGCTGCCGCAGTTCGCGCTGCTGGAGTGACTGCGCAGCGTGCCGGCCTCGCACACCAGCGCATGGGGCCGGCAAGCCCCGGGCGGCAACCCGTTTTTCAACGACAAAGGAGACAACGCCATGCCAGGAGCACTGAAGAAGATTCACCAGTCCTCGCGCCGCGCCCTGCTGCTGGGCGCGGCCACCGTGCTTGCCGCAGGCGCCCTGCCCGCCTACAGCAGTGAAGTGGGCAAGCTGTATGTGGGGTTCGCCGCCGGTGGCGCCACCGACACCCTCGCACGCCTGATCGCGCCCGCCCTGTCGAGCGAGCTGGGGCAGAGCTTCATCGTGGAGAACCTGCCCGGCGCCTCGGGCATGCTGGGCGCCAAGGCCGTGGAGCGCAGCGCACCCCAGCAACCCGCCTATGTGCTGTATCCGACGATGACCATGCTGGGCAAGGTGCTCGCGGGCCAGAACCCCGACCTGGACAAGATCACGCCCATCTCCCTGCTCTACGAACAGTTCACCCTCGTGGTCATCAATCCCCAGGTTCCCGGCCTGGAAAATGTGCGTTCGCTGCAGGATCTGCTGCAGGTGGCCAAGGCCAAGCCGGGCATGACGTACGGCCCCATGGGCGTGGGCAGCACGGGGCACCTGACCATGGAGTGGCTCAACAGCCTGGCCGGCGTGAAGATGCAGGCCGTGCCCTACAAGGGCGGCTCGCCGGCCATGGCCGACCTGCTGGGCGGGCACATTGGCGTGCTCATCGCCGACTCCACCGTCGTCGCCCCCCATCTGAAGTCCGACAAGGTGCGCGCCATCGCCGTGAATTACCCCCAGCGCATGCCGGCGCTGCCGGACGTGCCCACCATCCAGGAGCAGGGCTTCAAGGAAGTCGCCGGGGTACCCTGGGTGGTGCTGGCAGGCCCTCCGGGCATGAGCGAGATGCAGACTGCCACGATGGCCAAAGCCCTGGCACGCGTGTTGGCCAAGCCGGAGCTGGTGCAGGCCATGCGCGCCCAGAACGTCGAGCCCCGAAGCTCCAGCCCCAGGGAAGCAGCCGGGCTGATGCAGGGTGACCTGGCGCTGTGGTCACGCATCATCAAAGAAAAGAAAATCACGAACTGAGGCGCCCGGCGCGGCCCGCAGCCATGGCCCACGGCGTTCGCCGTGGGCCATTTTTCTGCACCGAGCACAGCCGCACCTGCTTGGCGGCCCGGCTCACTTTCGCCACACGCCCCCAGCGCCTTGTGCGGCCAGCTGCGCCAGCACCTGCGGCGTGTGCGCGCCCGGCGCGCATGCCTCACCCGGCGCATACGCGGCCCCATCGAAGCGCGGCGCTGGCACGGCCTGCAGCGTACCGCCTTGCTCGACATAGACACCGCGCGCGCGCATGTGCGGGTGCTCGGCCGCCTCGGGCGGGCTGAGTACGGCGCCAAAGCACACGTCGGTGGGCTCCAGCAGCGCCTGCCAATGGGCGCAGGGCTGAGCGAGGAACAACGCCGCCAGGCGCGCGCGGCGCCGTGGCCAGGCGGCCTTGTCCCACTGACCGGTCACAAAATCGGCATCGCCTTCCAGCCCCAGGGTCGCCACCAGCAGTGCGTAAAACTGCGGCTCGATCGCGCCCACAGTGATGTGCTTGCCATCGGCGCAGACGTAGGTCTCATAAAAGGGGGAGCTGTCGTACATGCTGCGGCCGCGCTCGTCGGCCACCACGCCGCGCTGGCGTGCGCTCAGGTTCAGGTTGAGCATATGGGCCGCACCGTCCACGATGGCCGCGTCCACCACCGTGCCGCGGCCCGTGGTGCGCGCCTGGATGATGCCCGACAGCAGCCCCGTCATCAGGTACAGGGCGCCGCCGCCGATGTCGCCCAGCACGGCGAAGGGCGACACGGGCCGCGCATCGGCCGGGCTGCAGCCCCACAGCGCTCCCGACAGGGCGGCATAGTTGGTGTCGTGCCCGGCGCGCGGGGCCAGCGGGCCGCTCTGGCCCCAGCCGGTCATGCGGCCATAGACCAGGCACGGGTTGAGCGCCATGCATTCCTCGGGTCCCAGGCCCAGGCGCTCCATCACGCCGGGGCGCATGCCCTCGATGAGCGCGTCGGCCTCGGTCACCAGCGCCCGCACCAGCTGGCGGCCCTCCTCGGTCTTGAGGTCTGCGAACACCGAGCGCTTGCCGCGGTTGAGCAGGCTGCCGGTCGGGGTGTCGCCCTGGCTCTTGCGCACGACGGAAATCACATCGGCGCCCAGGTCGGCCAGGTGCATCGCACAAAACGGCCCCGGCCCGAGGCCGCCAATCTCCAGCACCCGCACACTGTCCAGCACTTTCATTCATGTTCTCCTTGTCTGAAGGGGATCAGGGCACGCCCGCACCCACCACGGTCTCAATCGAGCGCACCAGCGTGCGCAGGCGCGGCCCGAGTTCGGTCTCCAGCTTGGTGGCCAGGGGGCTGAACACCGGCACCGAAACCGCGAAAATCCACAGCTCGCCGTCCTGCGGCTGGCTCATGGGCACGGCAATCGATTCGATCTCGCTGTGCAGGTCGCCGTGGCTGCGGCAGAAACCATGGCTCGCCATGTCCTCGCGCGCATTCACCAGGCGCTGCGCCAGCCAGGCGGCGCGCTGCGGGTCGCTGGCCTGCAGGTCCCGCAGGTAGGCCTGGCGCTCGTCATCCGCCATGCCCAGCAGGTAGGCGCGGCCCGTGGCGGTGCGCGACAGCGACATGCGCACGCCGATCTCGGGCCGGTAGACGTTGTTGCCCATGCCGTTGGCCAGCTCCACCAGGCACAGCTCGCGCTTGTAGCCCACGCCCAGCTGCACCTGGCCTTCGATCAGGTCGGCCAGGGCCTGCATCAACGGGCGCGCATACTGGCGCAGCGCCATGCGCGTGAGCACCGGCGAGGACAGCTGCAGCAGGCCCAGACCCGGCACGTACTTGGACAGGCGCTCCGAATAGCGCAGCAGCCCGAGTTCGCACAAGGTGTCGGTCAGGCGAAACAATGTCGGCTTGGGCAGGCCGGTCAGTTCCATCAGCTCGCGCGCGCTGAGTTCGGTGCGCTTGTGACCGAAACAGCGCAGGATGGAAATGCCGCGCACCAGGGCGCTGACCAGTTTGCCGTCCGGATCCGTATTCACATTGACCTCGAAAAAAGCGTGAATTTTCGCCGCATTCAGCGCTCGGGCCACTGGAAGGGCATGGGCCTTTTCTCCAGGAAGCAGCGCACCGCCTCCCGGTGCTCGGGCGTGCCCATGGCCAGGGCCTGGGCGTTGGCCTCCTGCTCCAAGAGCGACGGCAGATCCGTGGCCGCCAAGCTCAGCGAGCGCTTGATCAGGCTCAGCGCCACCGGCGAGGCGCCGACAAAGCTCTGGGCGATGGCCTGGGCGCGCGCCTGCAGCGCCTCGGGCGCCACCAGCTCCGTGGCAATGCCCAGGGCATGCGCCTCCTGCGCCGCAACCTCGCGCCCCGACAGCATCAGCTCGCGCGCCCGCTGCACGCCGACGATGCGCGGCAGGGTGTAGAAGGCCGCGCAGTCCGGCACCACGCCGACGCGGATGAAGGACATGGCAAAGCGCGCACGCGTGCTGGCAATGAGGAAGTCGGCCGCCAGCGCCAGGCTGAAGCCGGCGCCGTAGGCCGCGCCATCGACGGCGGCGATCACCGGCTTGTCCAGCAGCACCAGGTCCTTGAGCCAGTCGTGCAGACTGGACAGGCGCCGGCGCCAGCCGCCGTTGTCCAGGCCGCTGGCGGCGATGTTGCCCAGGTCGCCGCCGGAGCAGAAATGCGCGCCCGCGCCCGTCAGCACCAGCGCGCGGATCTCGGGGTCGGACTGCACCTGGCGCACCACCTCGGCCATCTCGACGCGCATGACGGGATCGAAGGCGTTGCGCTTGGCAGGGTTGTCCAACACCAGCGTGGCCACGCCGCCTTCCACGCCGAAGCGTATGCGCTCGTAGCCGGCGCTCATGCGGCGTCCCTCGGGGTGTAGGAGGCGCGCATGTCGCGCCCGCCGCGCAGCGAGGAGCCGCCATCGACGGGAATTACGGCTCCGGTCACATAGCCGGCCTGGGGCGAGGCCAGGAACAGCGCCATGTGGGCAATGTCTTCGAGTGTGCCCATGCGCTGCAGCGGCACGCTGGCGACCGCGGCGGCCAGCGCCTCGGGCGAGGGCGCCAGGCGGCGCATGCCCTCGGTGTCACCGATCGGGCCGGGCGCGATGGCGTTGACGCGCACGCCCACCTCGCCCCATTCCATGGCCAGCACGCGCGTCATCATGTCGATACCGGCCTTGGCCGCGCAGGCGTGCACCTGGTACATGGTGGGGTTGACGCCCTGGGGCGCCGAGATGTTGATGATGCTGGCGCCCGGTTTCTTCAGCATCGGGTAGGCCAGGCGCAGCACATGGAAGGTGCCGTTCAGGTCGATGTCGACCACGGTCCTGAAGCCATTCGGCGACAGGTCCTTGGCCGGCGCGATGAAGTTGCCCGCCGCGCCGGAGACCAGCACGTCGATGTCGCCAAACTGCGCGTGCGCCTGGCGCAGCGCCGCCTCCACCGCGGCTGGGTCGCGCACGTCGGCGCTGATGCCCAGCGCCTGCGCGCCCAGGGCGCGCAGGCCTTCGGCCGCCTGCTGCACCTTGTCGGGTGAGCGGCTCAGGATGGCGACATGGGCACCGGCACGCGCAAACGCCTGGGCGATGCCCAGATTGATGCCGCTGCTGCCGCCGGCAACGAAGACATGGCGGCCCGTAAAGGAGGAAATATCAGGCATGGATAGGTTCTTTCTGCACCGCCTGTTGCAGCGGGTGTCGTTGGGTTTTTTCGGTGATGGGCTTGGGACATTGAACGGCCTGCGGCATACCTCGTCAGCCCACCTGCCGCGTCTGCCCGTCCCAGAAGCGCCCGCGCAGGGCCTTCTTGTCGATCTTGCCCAGAGGGGTCACGGGCAGCTGCGGCTCCAGCCACAGCTGCTTGGGCGTGTGCAGCGCGCCCTTGTGCGCATGCACGAAGTCCATCAGCGCCTGGGGCGTGGCGCTGGCGCCGGGCTTGAGCACCACCAGGGCGACCACGGCCTCGCCCCATTTGGCATCGGGCATGCCGATGACGGCGGATTGCGCGACCGCCGGGTGCAGCGCCAGGCAGGCCTCGACCTCGCTGGAATAGACGTTGAAGCCGCCGGTGATGACCATGTCCTTGGCGCGGTCCACCAGGTACAGGTAGCCGTCCGCGTCGCGGCGCGCCATGTCGCCGGTGTGCAGCCAGTCGCCGGCAAAGGCCTCGCGCGTGGCGTCGGGGCGGTGCAGATAGCCCTCCATCACCAGCGGGCTGCGCACGCACAGCTCGCCCACCGCGCCCACGGCCACCTCCTGCCCCTGTGCGTCCAGCAGCCGCACCTGGTTGCCCAGCAACGGCCGGCCGCAGGACTGCAGGCGCTCGGGCTGGGCCAGGTCATGCTCGTGCGTGCGCAGGTAGCTGATGGTCATCGGCGCCTCGGCCTGGCCGTAGAGCTGGCCGAAGATGGGGCCCAGGCGCCGGATGGCCTCGGCCAGCCGCGCCGGCGCCATGGGCGCGGCGCCGTAGAGCACGTAGCGCAGGCTGGAGCGGTCCCATTGCTCCAGCCCCGGAAAGTCCAGCAGGCCATAGATCTGCGTGGGCACCAGGAAGGTGGCCGTGATGCGGTGCCGCTGCACGGCCTGCAAAAAGCGTTCGGGCTGGTAGCCGTCCAGCAGCACCAGCGTGCCGCCGCGCAGCAGCGTGGGCAGCACCATGGCGCCGCCGGCGTGCGAGATCGGCGTGGCGATGAGAAAGCGCAGCTCCTCGGGCCATTCCCAGCCGGCGAGCTGCTGGAGCAGCATCGTCAGCGTGGTGCGGTGGCGGTGCACCACGCCCTTGGCGCGCCCGGTGGTGCCGCCGGTGTAGGTGACGCGGTAGATGTCCTCGGGCCGGGCGGCGATGGGCAGCGCGGCGCCGTCCTGCGCAGCGCTGGCGGCGACCAGGTCCTCGCCCACATCGGACGGGCCCAGGCCGAGCACATGGCGCAGCGGCAGACCCTCCTGGCGCGCCCTCGCCTGCAGCGCCTGGCCGCGTTCGGCAAAGCGCGCATCGACCACCAGCGCGGCAATGCCGGCGTCCTGCAGCACAAAGGCCTGGTCATCCAGCGCGCCGAGCGGGTGCAGCGCGGTCTGGCGCAGGCCCAACCAGGCGCAGGCGATCAGCACCACCAGGGCCTCGGGCCGGTTGCCGGTGAGCACCGCCAGCCCCTCCTGGTGCTGCAGTCCGAGCGCACGCAGGCCGCGCGCCATGCGCTGCACGCGCCGCTGCAGCTCGGCATAGGTCCAGTGCCCGCCGTCGGGCAGCACCAGGGCCACGCGCTCGGGGAAGGACTGGAAGGCCTCGCGATAGGTCTCGGCCACGGTGGCGCCGGTGTGCAATGCGGTCATGCTCAGCCCCGCCGTATCAGGCCGCCTGGTACAGCGTGACCACGCAGGCACCGCCCAGGCCCAGGTTGTGCTGCAGCGCCAGGCGCGCGCCCTCGACCTGGCGCTCGCCGGCCTGGCCGCGCAGCTGCCAGGTCAGCTCGGCGCATTGCGCCAGGCCGGTGGCGCCGAGCGGGTGGCCCTTGGACAGCAGCCCGCCCGAGGGGTTGGTGACCACGCGCCCGCCATAGGTGTTGTCGCCGTCGAGGATGAACTTCTCGGCCTGGCCCTCGGGCGTGAGGCCCAGGGCCTCGTAGGTGATGAGTTCGTTGGCGGTGAAGCAGTCGTGCAGTTCCACCACGCTCACGTCCTCGGGGCCGATGCCCGCGGCCTCGTAAACCTGGCGCGCCGCCGCGGCGGTCATGTCGTAGCCGACGAGCTTGCGCATGTCGCCGCTCTCGAAGGTGCTGGACGTGTCGGTGGTCATGGCCTGGGCGGCGATGGTCACGCGCCGGTCCAGGCCGTGCCGCTGCGCGAACTCGGCCGAGCACAGCACCGCCGCCGCGGCGCCGCAGGTCGGCGGGCAGCATTGGTAGCGCGTGAGCGGGCCGAACACCGGGGGCGAGGCCATGACCTCGTCCAGCGTCAGGGTCTGGCGGAACACCGCCAGCGGGTTGCGCGCGGCGTGCTGGCGCGCCTTGACCGCGATGCGGCCGAAGGTGTCGGCGCGGATGCCGTGCTGCTGCATGTAGTCCAGCCCGGCGCCGCCGAAAAACTGCGCGGCGCGCGGCGCACCCGCCTGCAGGCCCTGGTGCGCGGCCATGACGTCGACGAACTGCGCCATGGGCGAGGGGCGGTCGTCCCAGGCGCCCTTGAGCGCGCCGGGCTGCATCTGCTCGAAGCCGAGCGCGATCGCGCATTCCACCATGCCGCTTTCCACCGCCTGGCGCGCCAGGTACAGCGCGCTGGAGCCGGTGGAACAGTTGTTGTTGACGTTGAACACCGGGATGCCGGTGAGGCCCACGCCGTAAATCGCCGCCTGGCCCGAGGTCGAGTCGCCATAGACATAGCCGACATAGGCCTGCTGCACGTCGGCATAGGCCACACCCGCGTCCTGCAGCGCCAGCTGGGCGGCGCGTGCGCCCATCACGGCATAGGGCTCGCTGGCGCCGGGCTTGGTGAAGGGGATCATGCCCACGCCAACGACATGGACGGCTCTTTGCATACGGGTCATGGAAAGCTCCTGACAGGGTAGGAAGAAGGATGGGAGGACAAGGCCGCGCGCATCAGCTTGCGGCCCGTGCGGGCGCTGCCGCGGCCAGTTGCTCGCGCAGGCGGTTCTTGAGGATCTTGCCGGTGGGCGACAGCGGCAGCGCGTCGACCAGATGCACGGCCCTGGGACTCTTGAAGCCCGCCAGGTGCGCGCGGCAATGCTGGCGCAGCGCCTCGGGCGCGCACGCCTGGCCGGGGCGCAGCACGACGACTGCGTGCACCGCCTCGCCCCATTGCGCGTCGGGCACGCCGACCACGGCGCACAGCGCGACGGCGGGGTGGCGCATCAGCACCGACTCCACCTCCAGCGAATACACGTTCTCGCCGCCGCTGATGATCATGTCCTTGAGCCGGTCCACCAGGTGCACATGGCCGCCGTCATCCATCCAGCCGCCGTCGCCGGTGTGCATCCAGCCGTTCCTGAGCACCTGGGCCGTGGCCTCGGGCTGGCGCCAGTAGCCCTGCATCACGCTGGGGCCGCGCACGCAGATCTCGCCCACCTCGCCGGCGGGCAGGCCCTCGCCACCCGGGCCGGCAATGCGCAGCTCGCAGCCCCAGCTGGCGCGGCCCACCGACGCCAGGCGGCCCGCATGCTGCGCGTGGTTGGCCAGGGTGAAGGGCCCGTTCAGGCTGGCGCTGGCGGCGGTTTCGGTCATGCCGTAGGCGGCAACAAACTCCACCTGCGGCAAGGCCTGCATGGCGCGCTGCAGCAGGGCCTGGGGCATGGGCGCGGCGCCATGCAGGATGCGCCTGAGCGAGGCCAGGCGCGCGGCGCCAAACGCGGGGTCGTCGAGCAGCATCTGCAGCATGCTGGGCACCAGCATCACCTCGCTCACCCCATGCTCGGCAATCGCGGCCAGCACCCGCTCGGGGCGGAACTGGGTGTCGATCACACAGGTGCTGCCCTGCACGATCTGCCCCACCAGCCGCCCCAGCCCGGCGACGTGAAACAGCGGCGTGGCCAGCAGCGAGATGCTGGTGCCGGGAACTTGCGCCAGCCGCGCGGCGCAGGCCGACCACAGGTTGGCGTGCGACAGCATCACCCCCTTGGGAAAGCCGGTGGTGCCGCCGGTGTAGAGGATCACGGCCAGTGCATCGCCCGCGCGCCGCTCATCCTCCAGCGGGCTGGCGGCGGCCAGCAGCGCCTCGGTGCGCGGCATGTCGGGCGGGGCGTCGCCCGCGCCCAGCCACAGGCTGGGCAGCCCGGGCGGTTGCGCCGCCAGGGCCTGGGCCGCCGGCGCCAGGGCCGCATCCACCAGCAGCAGCCGGGGGTCCACATCCTGCAGCGCGTGGCGCATTTCGGCCGGGCTCCAGCGGGTGTTGAGCGGGCAGACGACGCCGCCCGCCCACCAGATCGCCAGAAAGGCCTCGACACAGTGGTCGCTGTTGTGCGCCAGCAGCGCCACGCGCTCGCCGGGGCGCAGCCCCTGCGCCCGCAGCGCCGCGGCCAGGCATGCCACGCGCTGCACCAGGGTGCGCCAGTCCTGCCGGCGCGTGCCGCACAGGGTGGCGAGGCGCTGCGGATGTTGCTGGACGGCCCTATGTAGTCCTTGGGTCAGGTAGATCTGCATGGCTCAGAAGGTGTGAATGCATCCGGCGTGCCCGAGCAGGCCGGGAAAACGCGGCGGATCGAGGCGCAAAACACAGCCATGGCTCGGGCCATGGCGCGCATTTGCAACGACGAGCGGGGGTGTTTTGGCGCGCCAGGCGGTCATGGTGTGTGTCTTCTGTCGTTGCTTGTGGTCGAACAACCAGTTCCTGCGCCTGCGGCCCGGCGGCGCCTCTGCCGGCCGCTCAGTCGAGCTGCAGCTTCTGGCTGCGGATCAGCTCGCCCCAGTCCTGGCGGTCGCGCTCCACCATCTGCGTGAACTGCGCGCTCGCCATGCCGCCGGGCCGGCCGCCGAGCTCGCGGTAGCGCTGCACCACGGCCGGGTCCTGGAGCACGGCGATCAGGTTCTCGGTGAGCTTGCGCGCGATCTCCGGCGGCGTCTTGGCGGGCAGGAAGAAGCCCATCCAGCCGACCTTGTCGAAGTCCTGCAGGCCCAGCTCGGCCATGGTGGGCACATCGGGCAGCTCGGGCTCGCGCGTGGCGCCGGTCACGGCCAGCGCGCGCAGCTTGCCGTCCTTGACGTGACCGAGCGACCCCGTGAGGTTGTCGAACATGAACTGCGTCTCGCCGCTGACGATGGCCAAGGTGGCCGGCGCCGAGCCCTTGTAGGGCACATGCACCACCTCCACCCCGGCGCGCTGGCGCAGCAGCTCGCCCATCAGGTGCGTGGTCTGGCCCACGCCGGCCGACGAGAAGGCGAGCTTGCCCGGCTCTCGCTTCGCGGTCGCGATCAGCTCGTTCAGATTCTTGACGGACGACTTCACCGGCACCACCAGCACGTTGGCGAACGAGATCATGTCGGTCAGCGCGATGAAGTCCTGGGGCTTGTAGGTGAGTTTGCGGTAGGCCGTGTAGTTGATGGCGTTGGAGCCGGTGTTGCCCACCAGCACGGTGTAGCCGTCGGGCTGGGCGCGCGCCACCAGGCCGGCGCCCAGCATGCCGCCCGCACCGGGCTTGTTGTCCACGACGATGGGCTGGCCCAGGCGCTCGGACAGCCGCTGCGCCATGAAGCGCGCCGGCGTGTCGGTGGTGCCACCGGCGGCGCCGGGAACGACGAAGGTGATGGGGCGCTGGGGCCAGGCGTTGTCGGCCAGGGCGAGCGGGGCCGACGCCAGCGTTGCCAGGCCCAACAGGGCGGCTACGCCGGCCAGACGCAGCCCATGGCGACGGTTGAGAATGTGCATGCGCTCGCCTTCAAGTACCGCGGATGTCATAAAAAATCCTTTCAACTGCTCACCTTGCGCTCAAGCCGGCAACGTCCAAAACTGGCGCAACCTCATTCAGTGGCAGCCGAGCAAGGGCCGCCCCGCAGCGAGGGCTGCGTCCCCCTGCGCGCGTAGCGCAGCGAAGCGAGAGCGGGGGGAAGCGGCGCAGCCGCTCAGGGGGGTGTCTCCGTTCATCGCGGCTGCATGCGGATGGCGCCGTCCAGGCGGATGGTCTCGCCGTTGAGCATGGGGTTCTCCAGGATGTGCAGCGCGGTCAGCGCGTATTCCGAGGGGTGGCCCAGGCGCGCCGGATGCGGCACGGAGGCGCCCAGCGACTGGCGCACGTTCTCGGGCAGCTTGGCCAGGATGGGCGTGTCGAACAGGCCCGGGGCGATGGTGCACACGCGGATGAACTTGGACGCCAGGTCGCGCGCGGCGACGATGGTCATGCCGATCACGCCGGCCTTGGAGGAGGCGTAGGGAATCTGGCCGATCTGCCCCTCGTAGCCCGCCACCGAGGCGGTGAGCACGCAGGCGCCGCGCTCGCCGTCGATGGGCTCGTTCTTGGCCATGGCGACGGCCGCCAGGCGCAGCGTGTTGAAGCTGCCGATCTGGTTCACGCGGATGATGTGGATGTATTTTTCCAGCGAGCCGGGGCTGCCGTCCTTCTCGATCAGGCGCACCGGCCCACCAATGCCCGCGCAGTGCACCAGCGCGCGGAAGTTGCCGAAGGCCTCGGCCGCGGCGATGGCCTGCTGCATCTGCGCCTCGTCGGCCACGTCGGCCTTCACGTAGCGCAGGCGGCCGGCGTATTGCTGTTCCATCGCCCGGCCGCGCTCGTCGTTCAGGTCCACGGCCACCACGTTCAGGCCGCGCTCCAGCAGCGCGATGGCCGAGGCCTCGCCCAGGCCCGAGACGCCGCCGGTGACGAGGGCGGTCATTCCTTGTTGCAGTTTCATGCTTCTTCCTCAAATAGGGCTCCAGCGCCCAATGGGCGGCCGCTGGCAGCTATTGAATTAATAGTTACAGACGTTCGATGATGGTGGCGTTGGCCATGCCGCCGGCCTCGCACATGGACTGCAGGCCGTAGCGCCCGCCGCCATCCTCCAGCGCGTGCAGCATGGTGGTCATCAGGCGTATGCCCGAGGCGCCCAGCGGGTGGCCCAGGGCGATGGCGCCGCCGCGCGGGTTCAGGCGCTCGCCATCGGCCTTGAGCTCCTTCTGCCAGGCCAGGGGCACGCTGGCAAAGGCCTCGTTGATTTCATAGTGCTGGATGTCGTCCAGCTGCATCTTGGCCTTGGCCAACACGCGCTGCGTGGCGGGGATGGGGGCGGTCAGCATGTAGAGCGGGTCGTCGCCCACCACGTCGAAGGCCACGAAGCGCGCGCGGGGCTTGAGGCCCAGCTGCAGCGCCCGCTCCTCGCTCATGATCAGCATGGCGCTGGCGCCGTCGGTCATTTGCGAGGCATTGCCGGCCGTGGTGCTCCACTGGATTTGCGGAAAGCGCTTGGAGAGCTCCTCGCTCTCGAACACGGCCTTCAGGCCGGCGAGCTTTTCCACCGTGGTGCCGGCTCGGATGGTCTCGTCTGCCAGCACGCGGCCGGCGGGCGTATCGATGGCTACGATCTCGCGCTCGAACCGGCCCGCCGACTGCGCGGCAGCGGCGCGCTGGTGCGAGCGGGCGGCGTAGGCGTCGAGCTCGGTGCGGGACAGCCCCCACTTGGCGGCCACCAGGTCGGCCGACACGCCCTGGCCCACCAGCCCCGGGGCGTAGCGCGCGTCCAGGCGTGCGCCGTTGATGTTCTGGCCCATGCGCGAGCTGCCCATGGGCACGCGGCTCATCGACTCGACGCCGCAGGCAATGACCATGTCCTGCACCCCGGCCATGATGGCCTGGGCGGCGAAGTGCACCGCCTGCTGGCTGGAGCCGCATTTGCGATCGATGGTGGTCGACGGCACATGCGTGGGCAGGCCGGCGGCCAGCCAGGCCAGGCGCCCGGGCGTGCCGGCCTGCTCGCCGGCCTGGCTGACGCAGCCGCAGATCACGTCATCGACCTGGCCGGGGTCGATCTTGTTGCGCTCCACCAGCTGCTGCAGCACCTGCGACAGCAGATCCACGGGGTGCAGCTGGGCCAGCGCGCCATCGGGCTTGGCCCGGGCCATGGGACTGCGGATGGCATCGACGATGACGGGATTTTTCATGTGCACTCCATGCGGTTAATGAAACAAATGATCCATTAAAACCAATAATCACGCCGTTAGTATCTGCTTAACGCGGTGTTTTTCCCATGCTTTGTCGATGTAATGGCTGAAAGAATCCGGCTCAAGATGTGATTTGTGAGACACGTATTTCGCAATTCCTGGCGCAGGGCCATCCCGGCCATGCGCCTGCAGAACCAAGGGTGACAGGCATGCAGGACTTCTTTGGCCGCGCCAAGGCGGCCCCCGACCGGGTGGTGGTAGTTTTGGCCGAACAGGGCCGCAGCTGCACCGCCGGCGCGCTGGCGCAGCAGGCGCTGCAAATGGCTCAGTGGCTGGCGGCCCAGGGCCTGCAGCCGGGCGAGCGTTTTGCCGTGCTGCTGGAAAACCGTGCCGAGATCCTGGCCCTGGTGCTGGCCGCGCGCGAGGCCGGGGTGTACGCCGCCGTGCTCAGCACGCATCTGACGGCCGACGAGGTGGCCTACATCGTGCAGGACTGCGACGCGCGCCTGATCGTGGCATCCAGCCAGACCCTGCCGCAGCTGGCCGACCTGCCCCGCACCCTGGCCCTGCCCTGCTGGACGGTGGACGAAGCCCAGCCACAGGCCGCATCGCTGCCCGCCGCGCTGGCGGCGCTGCCAGGCCCGGCCATCGACCTGAGCGACCGCCCCCTGGGGCGCGACCTGCTGTATTCGTCCGGCACCACGGGCCGGCCCAAGGGCGTGCTCAAACCCCTGTGGCCCGCCAGCCTGCGCGGCCAGTGCGACCCCGAGGCCCTGGGCACGGCGCGCCTGATGCAAGTGGACGAGCGCACGGTCTACCTCTCGCCCGCGCCGCTGTACCACGCCGCGCCGCTGCGCTACACGCTGCGCGTGCTGGAGCTGGGCGGCAGTGCGGTGATCATGGAACGCTTCGACGCGCAAAGCGCGCTGGAGCTGATAGAGCGCCACCGCGTCACGCACAGCCAGTGGGTGCCGACCATGTTCACCCGCATGCTCCGGCTGCCCGAAGAGCTGCGCCGGCGCCATGACCTATCCAGCCACCGCGTGGCCATCCATGCCGCCGCGCCCTGCCCTGTCGATGTCAAGCGCGCCATGCTGGACTGGTGGGGCGACATCCTGATGGAGTACTACGCCGGCTCCGAGGGCTGCGGCACGACCATGATCAATTCCGCCGAATGGCGGTTGCGCCCCGGCTCGGTGGGCCGCGCGACCACGGACCAGCTGCACATCGTGGACGACCAGGGTCGCGAGCTGCCCGCGGGCGAGATCGGCCAGGTGTTCTTCTCTGGCGGCGGGACTTTCAGCTACCTGAACGACCCGGAGAAGACGCGCCAGGCGCTGAATGAGCAAGGCTGGTTCACCTATGGCGACATCGGCCATGTGGATGCCGATGGCTATCTGTTCTTGAGCGACCGACGCGCCGACCTGATCCTCTCGGGCGGCGTGAACCTGTACCCACAGGAGATAGAAAACGCCCTGGCGCGCCACCCCGATGTGCAGGAGCTGGCCGTGGTCGGCGTGCCGCACCCCGACTTTGGCGAGGTGCCGCTGGCCGCCGTGGTGCTGCGCCCAGGGGCAGAGCCCTCGCCGGCCACGGCGCGCGCCATCGCCGGCCAGGCCGCCGTGGTGCTGGCGCGCCTGAAGCTGCCGCAGCGCATGGTGTTTGTCGAGAGCCTGCCGCGCCTGGAGACCGGCAAGCTGCTGCGGCGCAAGCTCAAGGAGCAGTACCGCGATGCGCCGCAGGCAGGATTCGCCCTGCGAGACTCTTAAAACAATAGCTGTCTGCGCTTATCCATCAAGCGCTTCAACCAAATTTCACTTGATTAGCGATATGTCTCAGACCGGCCGTAAGCCCTCACCCCCACCCTCTCCCAGAGGGAGAGGGAGTCATACCGGCGCAACCGGTCGCCCTCCCCCCTTTGGGGCTGAAGGCTGCGGCTCCAGTTCCGCATGCGCGGAACTGGACAGCCTGAAGAGCACAGCGTCTCGCTGTGCCCCCGGGAGGGGTGAGGGGCCTCAGCGACATGTGCAAAGCCAGGCAATTTCACCCAACCCATCAGCGAGTTCCATCATGCAAGACCTGACCACCCGCAGCATCTACCGCGAAGACCACGAGCAGTTCCGCGAGCAGGCGCGGCGCTTCTTCGAGCGCGAAGTCGTGCCGCACCATGCCCAGTGGGAGCGCGACGGCATCGTGCCCAAGGAGGTCTGGCGCAAGGCCGGGCGCGAGGGCCTCTTGAACCCCATGCTGCCCGAGCCCTACGGCGGCGGCGGCGACTTTGGCCATGCCGCCGTGCTGCTCGAAGAAATCGCCCGCGCCGGCGCCAGCGGCCTCGGGTTTCCGCTGCACTCGGACATCGTCGCGCCGTACATCTTCGCCTACGGCAACAAGGAGCAGAAGGACCGCTGGCTGCCGCGCATGGCGGCGGGCGAGCTGATCGGCGCGATCGCCATGACCGAGCCCGGCGCGGGCAGCGACCTCAAGTCCGTGCGCACCACGGCCGTGCGCGATGGCGACCACTACGTCCTGAACGGCAGCAAGACCTTCATCACTAACGGCATCAACAGCGAGATCGTCATCGTCGTCGCCAAGACCGCGCCCGAGCTGGGGGCCAAGGGCGTGTCGCTGATCGTGGTCGAGGACGGCACGCCGGGCTTCAGCAAGGGCCGCAAGCTGGAAAAAATAGGCCTGATGGCGCAGGACACCTCCGAGCTGTTCTTCGACAACGTGCGCGTGCCCGCAGGCAACCTGCTGGGCGAGGAGAACCTGGGCTTCAGGTACCTGATGCAGGAGCTGGCCCAGGAGCGCCTGGTGGTCGCCGTGCGCGCCGCCGCCTCGGTCGAGACCTTTTTGCAAAAAACCGTGGACTACACGCGCGAACGCAAGGCCTTTGGCCAGACGGTGTTCGAGTTCCAGAACACCCGCTTCAAGCTGGCCGAGGCCAAGGCCCAGGCCACCATGCTGCGCGTCTTTGTGGACGACTGCATCGCCCTGCACCTGCGCCGCGAACTGACGCCCGAACGCGCCGCCATGGTCAAGCTCAACGCCACGGTGCTGCAGAACCGGCTGCTGGACGAATTTTTGCAGCTGCACGGCGGCTACGGCTACATGACCGAATACCAGGTGGGCCGCGCCTGGACCGACGCGCGCATAGGCCGCATCTACGGCGGCAGCGACGAGATCATGAAAGAGATCATCGCCCGCACTTTGTGAGTCCCCAAGTACAAGGAGAGAGACATGACACGCAACCGACGCACCACCCTGGCCCTGATGGCCCTGGCCGCCGCCTGCGCCACCCTCGGCACCAGCAGCGCCCAGGCACAGGGCGACTATCCAGCGAAGCCCCTGCGCTTCATCGTGCCCTACCCGGCCGGCGGCGGCACCGACACCATCGCGCGCCTAATAGGCACGCAGCTGACCCAGCGCTGGGGCCAGCCGGTGGTGGTGGAGAACAAGCCCGGCGCCAGCGGCATCCTGGGCAACGACATCGTGGCCAAGGCGCCCGGCGACGGCTACACCGTGCTCATGGGCATCACCGCCGTGGTGCAGATACCGGCGCTGTACAAGAAGGTGCCGTACAAGCTGGCCGACCTGGCGCCGGTGTCACAGATCGCCAAGTCGGCCGACCTGCTGATGGTGCCGCGCAGCTCGGGCGTGACCACGCTGGCGCAGTTCGTGGACAAGGCCAAGGCCGCGCCCGGCACCATGAACTACGGCACCTACGGCAACGCCACCTCGTCGCACATGAACGGCGAGCGCTTCAAGCAGCAGGCCGGCATAGACCTGACCCACATCCCCTACCAGGGCTCGGGCCCCGAGATGGCGGCCCTGCTGGGCGGGCAGCTCACGCTGGCCTTCGTGGACGCCACGGCCGCCTACCCGCACATCAAGTCGGACAAGCTGAACATCCTGGCCGTGACCGGCTCACAGCGCTTCCCCTCGCTGCCGAACGTGCCCACCATGGCCAAATCCGGCTACCCCGGGCTGGAGGCCAATGGCTGGTTTGGCGTGTTCCTGCCGGCCAGCACGCCCAAGCCCATCGTGGACAAGCTGGGCGCCGAGGTGGCTGCGATCGTCAAGTCGCCCGAGCTCAACAAGCGCCTGACCGACATGGGCCTGATCGCCGTGGGCTCGCTGCCCGACGACTTCAAGACCCAGGTAGAAAAAGACGCCGCCCACTGGAAGGCCGTGGCCGAGGGTGCAAAAATCTCCATGGATTGACCGCCCGGTTCTTGTAGGAGCGGCTTTAGCCGCGAACGGCGTCATTCGCGGCTAAAGCCGCTCCTACAGACCACAGCGCGCCCCACCTGAACGGTCACGACACGACAACACGAGGAGACAAACCATGAACAAGCCGATGCAGCCCCCCACATGCAACCGCCGCCAGCTGCTGGCGCTTGCCGCCGGCGCCGCAGCCGCCGGCCCGCTCGCCGCGCGGGCGCAAACCGGCTTTGCCACGCGCCCGGTCAAAGTGGTCGTGCCCTTTGCCGCCGGCGGCGCCACCGACGTCATCACGCGCGTGCTGGGCGAGCACATGGGCAAACGCTTTGGCCAGCCGGTGGTGGTGGACAACAAGCCCGGCGGCGCCGGCCTGATCGCCGGTGAGATGGTGGTCAAGTCGCCGCCTGATGGCATGACGGTGCTGCTGGGCACGACCTCGTCCATGCTGACCAACAAATATCTCTACAAGAAGCCGCCCTACGACCCGCTGGCCGACCTCACCCCGCTGGTGCGCGTATGCCTGGCGCCGATTGCGCTGGTGGTGACCAACGATGTGCCGGCGCAGAACCTGCAGGAGTTCATGGCCTGGCTCCGCGCCAACAAGGGCAAGCTGTCCTACGGCTCCTACGGCATAGGCTCGCACGGCCAGCTGGCCTGCACCACGCTCAGCGACGTTGCCGGCGCCGACATGGCGCATGTGGCCTACAAGGGCGAAGCGCCCATGATCCAGGACCTGCTGGGTGGGCAGATCAAGATCGGCATGGGCAGCCTGCTGTCCATCAAGGCGCATATCGACAGCGGCCGCCTGCGCGCCCTGGCCGTGACCGGCCCGCGCCGCGTACCGCTGCTGCCCGATGTGCCCACGTTTGCCGAGGCCGGCCTCAAGCAGGAGGCCCTGGCCCTGGTCGGCTGGCTGGCCATCGCCGGGCCCAAGGGCATGGGCGCCGATGTCGCGCGCCAATGGGCCCAGGCTGCCAACCAGGCCGTGGCCAGCCGCGAAGGCATGGCGCGCATCATCGCCGCGGGCTTCGTGCCGGTGGACGACGACACGCCCGAGAGCTTTGGCAGGCTGTGGGCGCAGGAAGGGCCGATCTGGGGCCGCCTGCTGCAGGCCGCCGGCGTGCAGCCCAACTGAACCCGGGAGCGCCGGCACCTTGCCGGCATGGGGGGCACGGGCGCCGCTGGTTTCAGCCCCGCGCCGGCTGCCGCGCCACCAGCTTGAAGGTGCCCGTGGCCAGGGCCACCAGGGTGCCATCCTCGGCGCGCACCTCGCCGCGCACAAAGCTGATGGAGCGCCCGCGCCGCTCGCAATGCGCGGTGGCAATCAGGTCGCCGCTGGCGGCGGAGACAAAGTGCAGCGTCAGGTCTATGGTGACCACACCATAGGCGGCAGGGTCATGGGCGCGCGCGGCGCCGGCCAGCGTGCAATCGAGCAGCGAGGCAATGGCGCCGCCATGCACGTCACCGCGGCTGTTGGACTGCTCGGCCTGGAAGCCCATGCGCACCTGGGCCCGGTCGTTGCCTATGCGCTCGCCGCGCAGCGCCATGGCACGCGACATGGGCATGGGCAGGCCAAACAGCAGGCCGGGGGCCTCGCCGGCAAAGGGGCTCAGGGGGATGTCGTTGCTGCTCATGGTTCTGGTTCCTGTAGGTTCAAAATTCAAAAATGCCATTCATGGCGCTCGCGCCCGCGCGTGAACATCACGCTGGCGCGCGTGGCCTTGCAGTGCCAGGTCTGCAGGGTGTGATCCAGCCCGCCCGCAGGCTCGGCCAGGCAGTCCGGGTCGAACACCACGGCGCAGCGCTGGCCGCTTGCGCGTGCCGACTCATAGGCCAGCCACTGCACGCCGCGTTGCTGCGCGCCTGCCGCCACGGCCTGCGTGGCGGCGTAGTCGTCGCCCTGCGTCCACAGCGCGCGCGCCTGGTTCCAGGGCGGCGCCATCAGGTCCATGGCCTGGCCATCGATGGCCGCTTGAAAAAAACTGTGCTCGGTCAGTAGCGTCTGATCCTGCAAACCGGTGCTGTCCAGAATGAACCGCCGGCGCCAGTACGCCACCTCGGCACAGGCCGCGTACAGTGCTTCGGCCCCATACCACTGCCCGCGCGCGTGCGCCGGCCGGAAGCGGCTGGGGTGATGAGGGCGGTAGCGGAACGGCGTCAGCAGCAGGTAGTGCCGGGGCTGGCGTGTTGCAGGCAGCGCGGGCTTGCTGGCTTCAAGCAATTGCTCCAGCAAATCCTGCTCGGCCGCGCTGTCCACCAGACGCATGGTGGAGACCACGTGCTGCGCCTCTACCCCGCGCCAGGCCAGCATGGATTGGGCACCTATGCCAGGCTCCAGCCAGAAGCGCTCCCAGTCGGCCGCCAAAGTCATCACGCGGGCGCCCGCATGCCGTCCAGGTAGTTCAGCGTGGCCACCAGACCGTCGGCCCGTTGCACCAGTTGCAGCGGCCGCCCGCCCAGGGCCTGGTTGTAGGTGTCCATCCAGGCTCGGCGCCTGGCGTCGTCGGTGCCCACCAGCGCATCCAGCGAACGGTACACGCGCACCAGCAGCAGGGCCAGCTCGCCCTCCTTGGAGGTGGGGGCTATGGTCTTCTCGCCGCGCAGGATGCGCGAGACCGTGGGCTCGCTCAGGCCAATGGTGCGGGCCAGGGCGACGCCCGTCAGCCCCAGCAGCTCACTGGCCCGGGCCGTGGCCTTGGCCAGCACGGCGGCGGGGTCGGGTTGGGGTGTGGTGGCGGCGCGTTGCATGGCGAACCCTGGTTGTTAGATATTTCTGATGAAATATTTTATCTATGTATCTTAATTATTCAACCAGTTCGTGACCCGGCACCACGCAAGGCCCGGTGACCGACGTCACCTCACAGCGCGCGGTCAATCCACCTTGGCCCCAGTGGACTTGACCACGGCGGCCCAGCGCGTGATTTCGCGCTCGATATGTGCCTGCAGCGCCTCGGGCGTGGAGCCCACGGGCACGTAGCCGCCGGCAGCCAGCTGCGTTTGCAGCTGCGGCTGGCGCAGCGCGCTGGCAATCTCGCTGCTCAGGCGCTGGGTGACCTCCGACGGGGTGCCGGCGGGGGCGATCAGCGCATACCAGCCCGTCACGTCAAAACCGGCCACGCCCTGCTCCTGCACCGTCGCCACATCTGGCGCCAGTGCCGAGCGCTGCGCGCTGGTGACCGCCAGCGCATGCATACGCCCGCTGCGTATGTGCGGCATGGAGGTGGAGATGCTGTCGAAGGTCAGGTCAATATCGCCGGCCAGCATGGCATTAACCACGCCGGCGCTGCCCTTGTAGGGCACATGGGTCATCTTGATGCCGGCGATGCTGCTGAAATATTCGGCCGCCAGGTGCCCGGTATTGCCGTTGCCGGCCGAGCCAAACGTCAGCTTGTCCGGTGCGGCCTTGGCTGCCTGGATCAGCTCCTGAATATTCTTCGCGGGCAGCTTGCTGCTACCCGCCACCACCATGGGCAGGTTGGCCACCCAGGATACGGGCGCGAAGTCCTTGCGTGTGTCGTAGGGCAGCTTGGGGTACAGGCTGTCGTTGATGGCATGGGCGGCCAGCACCATCAGCACGGTATAGCCATCGGGCTTGGCGCGCGCCAGGTACTGCGTGGCCAGCGTTCCACCCGCGCCGGGCTTGTATTCCAGCACCACAGGCTGGCCCAGCTGCTGCTGCAGCTGCACCGCCAGCGGCCGGCCCAGCAGGTCTGCGCTACCGCCAGGCGGGTAGGGAATCACCAGCTGGATAGGCTTGGTGGGCCAGGGGTCGGCGGCATGGGCTGCAGGCGCCAGCAGGGCGGCGGCGGGCAGCAGCAGGCTGGCGACCAAGGTGCGGCGCAGTCGCGAGAAATACATCGGCATGGCGGTCTCCTATTTTGAAAATTCACTGGCACAAAGGCTGGGAGCGCCGGCGTCCCGCCGGCACCAAGGCATGCGCACCGGTGCTGCCTCTCCCGCTGGCGGTAGCGGCAGCAAAATCAGGCCCTGCCGGCGGGACGCCGGCGCTCCTGGCCCGCGCGTCAGGTGCTTGCAGGCGGTGCCTGCACATACTGATCACGCAGGGCGCGCTTGAGCACCTTGCCGATCTCGCTGCGCGGCAGGCTGGCGGCGATGCGCAGGTCGGCCACGCGCTGGGTCTTGCCGACGCGCTCGTTGAGCCAGACGCGCAGCTCGGCGGCGTCAGGCTGCGCCCCCGCGCGCGCCACCACGTAAGCCACGGGGGTCTCGCCCCATTGCTCGGAGGGCACGCCTATCACCGAGCATTCCGCCACCTGCGGGTGCTGCGCCAGCACGGCCTCGATGTCGCTGGGGTAGATGTTGAAACCGCCGCTGATGATCATGTCCTTCATGCGGTCGCCCAGCACGATGAAGCCGTCCTCGTCCAGCCGGCCCACGTCGCCGCTGCGGATGAAGCGGTTGCCCTCGCCGTCGAACCATTCGACCTCGGCGGTCTTCTCGGGCAGGCGGTAGTAGCCGCTCATCATGCCGGCCGAGCGTCCGACGATCTCGCCCTGCTCGCCGGCGGGCAGCTCGCGCCCCTGTTCGTCAATGAAGCGCATGTCGGCGCCATCGGCGGGGCGGCCGACGGTGTGCAGCTTGTTCGGAAAGTCATGGCAATGCAGCTCGCAGCGCACGCCGCCCTCGGTCAGGCCGTAGTACTCGATGAGCCGGCCCGGCCAGCGGCGCAGCACCTCGGCCTTGAGCTTGGCGCTGAACGGCGCGCTGGTGCAAAACTTGTTTTGCAGGCGGCTCAGATCCGTGGTGTCGAACGTGGGGCAGGCCAGCAGGCGCTGGTACTGCACGGGCACCAGCATGCTGTGCGTGGCGCCATGCTGCTCGGCCAGCCGCAGGTAATGCGCGGCGTCGAACTTGCGCATCAGCACCAGCGTGCCGCCCAGCGCCAGCGTGGGCAGGGCCGCCACCAGCGTGGTGTTGGAGTACAGCGGCGTGGCGCACAGCGACACGGCATCGGGCCCATAACCATTGCCGACGGCACGCTGCACATGGGCCCAGCGCATGGCCCAGGACTGGACTATGCCCTTGGGCACGCCCGTGGTGCCGGATGAATAGATCACGTTGAACGGCCAGTCGGGCCGGGGCGTGATGGCGTCGGGCGCGGCATCGCCCGTGGCCAGCCATTGCGACCAGGGCTGGCCGGCCTCGGGCACATCGTCCAGCGCCACGCAGTGCAGCGCGGCGCCCTCGTGCAGCGGCCACTGCGCAGCCACCTCGCGGTCGCGCAGCACCAGGTGAGCGCCGCAGTTGTCCAGCATGGCGCTCAGGTGCCCAGCCGTGGCCGAGGGCGCCAGCGGCGCCACGGCCACCCCGGCGCGCAGCGCGCCCAGGTAGGCCAGCACATATTCGATGCTGGCGCCGGCGCAGATCGCCAGCACATCGCCCGGCCCCAGGCCGTCACGCTGCAGACTGGCGGCCACCCGGTTCATCCCGGCGTACAGGGCGGCGTAGTCCAGGCTTTGCCCTTCAAGAATCACAGCCTTGTGGCCGGGCCGCAGCGCGGCCTGGCGCGCGATCAATTCGGGCAGCGAGCCGAAGGGTTGGGACAGCAGGTGTTCGATATCGGGGTGCATGGGTCTTGCCGGTCGGTGGAGGCGTCACGATAAGGCGGCCAGCGTGTCATGGGTTTCGTGATTGGGCAACCCCGGCTTTGGCGCACTCAAAGGGCGGTTGTGGCTCTGGCTGCCAGTCCCGCGGGAATACGTTGCCGCGTGCCTTGCGTGCATGCACACACCTTTTGTTAGCGCACACCGCTGGTTTGGCACGGGGTTCAACTCCCTCGCCCCCCTGGGGGAAAGGGTGGGGGTGAGGGGGGATCAGTGCTCTTTTATGCCCCCTCACCCCTGCCCTCTCCCGCTGGCGGGAGAGGGAGAAACAGCCAACAGCGGCACGATGACAGCACAGCGCGCTATAGAAATATGCTTGATCAGCAAGCTGTCTCAGACTCCTTCCCCCTCTGGGGGAAGGTGGGGATGGGGGCCGGGAGCGCCGGCATCTTGCCGGCATGAGGGGGTGAACGTCGCTGCCCCCACGAATGGGGAGGGAAAAGCAGCCAAAACCGGCATACTCAAAGCGCAACGCGCTATGAAAATATAAGCGTCGTGCCTCAGCACTCCACGATATTCACCGCCAGCCCGCCGCGCGAAGTCTCCTTGTACTTGGTCATCATGTCGGCGCCCGTCTCGCGCATGGTCTTGATGACCTGGTCCAGGCTCACATGGTGCGTGCCGTCGCCGTGCAGCGCCATGCGCGCGGCGTTGATGGCCTTGACGGATGCCAGCGCGTTGCGCTCTATGCAAGGGATTTGCACCAGCCCGCCCACCGGGTCGCAGGTCAGGCCCAGGTGGTGCTCCATGCCAATCTCGGCGGCGTTCTCCACCTGCGCGGGCGTGCCGCCCAGCACGGCGCACAGACCGGCGGCGGCCATGGAGCAGGCCACGCCCACCTCGCCCTGGCAACCAACCTCGGCGCCCGAGATGGAAGCGTTCTCCTTGTACAGAATGCCGATGGCGCCGGCGGTGAGCAGAAAGTCGATCACGCCCGCCTCGGTCGCGCCGTCGATATAACGCCAGTAGTAATGCAGCACCGCCGGCACGATGCCCGCCGCGCCGTTGGTCGGCGCCGTCACCACGCGCCCGCCGGCGGCGTTTTCTTCGTTGACCGCCAGGGCAAACAGGTTCACCCAATCGATCACCTGCAGCGGGTCTTGCTGCAGGCTTTGCGACGCCTGCAGCGCCCGGTGCAGCGCGGGGGCGCGCCGGCGCACGCGAAAGCCGCCGGGCAGCTCGCCCTCGGCGCCGCAGCCGCGCGCCACGCAGTCCTGCATCACGCGCCAGATGGCCAGCAGGCCGGCGTCGATCTCGGCGTCCTGGCGCCAGTGGCGTTCGTTGGTGCGCATCACCTGGGCAACGCTTCCGCCCTGGGCCTGCGCCTGCGCCAGTAGTTGCGCGCCGCTGTGAAACGGCAGCGGCAGCACCTCGGTATCCGGCGCAATCTGCGCCTGGCGCTGCGCGTCCTGGGCCGCCTCTTCGCTGACGATGAAGCCGCCGCCCACCGAGTAATACACCTGCGCGTCCAGCAGGTTGCCGGCCGCATCGAAGGCTTCGAAGCGCATGCCGTTGGCGTGCAGCGGCAGGCTTTCGTCGGCAATCAGCGGCAGGTCGGCGTTCCAGTCGAAGGCAATCTCGGGGCCGCCCTCCAGCGGCAGCCGGTGCTGGCCGCGGATGCGCGCGATCAGCGGATCGATGAGGGCCACATCCACCGTATCCGGCGCATGGCCGCACAGACCCAGCAGCACCGCCCGGTCGCTGGCGTGCCCCCGACCCGTGGCGCCCAGCGAGCCATACAGCGTGCTGCGCACGCGCGCCACCTGCGCCATGCGACCGCCGCGCGCCAGGCGCTGCACAAACAGCCGCGCCGCGCGCATGGGCCCCACGGTGTGCGAGCTGGACGGGCCTATGCCGATCTTGAAAAGGTCGAAAACGCTGACGGCCATGGCCAACCTCCTGTCTGATGTCGGGGAATGCTACAGCGCATCCAGAGGGCTCAAAATACCCCGCCCGCCCTTGTTGAGCACATGGGTGTAAATCATGGTCGTGCTCACATCGGCATGGCCCAGCAACTCTTGCACCGTGCGAATGTCATAACCCGCCTGCAGCAAATGCGTGGCAAATGAATGGCGCAGCACATGGGGCGACACCGTTTTATGGATATTGGCCAGCCGCGCCGCATCACGCACGGCGCGCTGCACCGATTCGGGGTAAACATGGTGGCGGCGCTGGATATTCTGGCCGGTGCGCGCATCCGGCCTGGGATCAATGGAGCGCACGGGCGACGGAAAAACCCATTGCCACGCCCATTTGATATCCGCCTGCGGATATTTGGCCGCCAGCGCATGCGGCAAATATACGCGACCCAGGCCCAAGGCCAAATCCTTCTCATGCAAGACACGGGCCTTTTGCAATTGATCTTTCAAAGGGGCGATCAGATTTTCTGGCAATACCGTAATACGGTCCTTATTCCCCTTGCCCTCGCGAATCACAATCTCGCGCCGCTCAAACTCCACATCCTTCACGCGCAGGCGCAAGGCCTCCATCAGCCGCATGCCGGTGCCGTACAGCAATTGCGCAATCAAGCCTGTCGTGCCATCCATGTGCATCAGCAACTGGCGCACCTCGGATGGCGTCAGCACCACCGGCAACCTGCGCGGACGCCTGGCCTGGATCACCTCGTCCAGCCAGGGCAGATCGATAGCGAGCACTTGCTTGTACAAATAAAGAAGCGCCGCCTTGGCCTGATTCTGCGTGGATGCCGACACCTGCCTGTCCACCGCCAGGTGGCTCAAGAAAGCCTCGACCTCGGCCGCGCCCATGTCCTGCGGGTGGCGCTTGTCATGGAACAGGATGAAGCGCCGCGCCCAGTCTATGTACGCCTCCTCGGTACGAATGCTGTAGTGCCGCGTGCGCAGATGAATGCGCATGCGCTCCAGCAACTTGGGCGGTTGCACGGGGGCGGTGACGAGGTCAGGAGGGACGGCGGCATCCTGTGTCATCCGCAAAATTTTAGGTTTGGCTAAACGGCTGCGTGATGGGGTTTGCCTGTAGACGTAACGAAACGTATTGAACTTTCCGACTACCCGAGTTAAGATGCCCCTCGTCTAATTCTAGTTAGGTGCCAGATTTGGCGTTGCGTATGCTCACAGAAAATCGATAGCCGCAAGACTGTTTTTGGCAACTCATAGCCACTACAATTTCTCCTTCATACCGTAGAGGAGATTGCGCGTGAAGAACTGGATATTTATGGCTGTTGCAATCTTTGGCGAGGTCATCGCAACTTCCGCACTGAAGTCTAGCCATGGATTCACTAGGTTAGTTCCTTCCGTTGTAGTTGTGGCTGGCTACGGGCTTGCGTTCTATTTCTTGTCTCTCGCGCTCAAGTCCATTCCGGTCGGTATTGCTTACGCTGTATGGGCTGGGCTTGGCATCGTGCTTGTGGCAGCTATTGCTTGGATTTTCCATGGCCAAAAACTAGACTTCTGGGCGTTCATTGGCATGGGACTTATCGTCAGTGGCGTCGCCGTTCTAAACCTGCTATCCAAGGTCAGCGCACATTGACCGGGTTGGCATCTAACAATTCATTCAAGCCGACGCCGCTTCGCGGCGCGGCTTAATTCAGGCGTTAGTCCCATCACCCGCTTTATGCAGGCCACTATTTATTCCAAGGTTTTGCCTTTCTCAAAGGTTTCTGCTTTGGGGTTTAGGCCGCTCGCCGGGCTTCGCCTGCTGGCTTGGTGTCAGTTTCAAGCCTTTTTGGCCTCTAGCGCTTGCCAGTCAAGCGCCAGCAGCTATCATTCTTGCAGCGCTTCGCCGCTTCCGTGGCGCAGCGCATTTTCGTGGGTCGCGTGCGTCTTCAAGTCTAGGCGCTCCCTTTTGGCCTTCGGGTCTAACTCTGCAGTCAAGCGGACTGGCCTACGGCCAGCCGCTTACTTTGGCCGTTAGGCGCCGCAAATGGCCATAGACCTCCACGCCCTCGCCGACGCAGTAGACGATGAGCAAAGCTTTCTCGGTTTCTTGGCAGCCCTTGCCGCCGACTGGCATGAAGAGAGAGATATCGAAGCAGTCAAACCATCCAGCCCGTATGGCCCTGGCGCCCTTGGATGGGAAAACGGAACAGTGGGCGCAGTGCTTGAGGCTGCCGTGAGTTGGGGCGAGGCTTCCATCGCAGGTTTGCCCCTCTACGAGAAGCCAGCTAATTCATGGCGCCGAGCTGCACACATCCTGCTTGCAGGAAAGTTCTATGAGTGAGCCGGTGCCTAACCCGCTGTTGCAGCCGACGCCTAACGGCGCGGCTGAACGCAAACGTTAGGCCCCAATGGCGACAGCAACGCAAACTGCAGCAGAAATCCAACGGCTCGTTTGGTTGTTCCTCCCTCGTTGCAATGACCGCGAGACCTTACTGGCTCTCGATACGATGGCTGCCGAGCCAAGTCAGTGGTCTGAGGGACACGCGTTGTTTCAAAGGATTCGTTCCAAGACTTTGGCCGCGGAGCGGGCCGGTGACCGCCTGAGCAATACCCAGTACTGCTTTGAGGAGGTTTGTGCCAAGACCCTCTACAACCTCAGCGGGTTCCCCGCGCCCTTTGACAGGGATTCTCCGGATTGGATTCTTCCCAATGCTTTAGCATTGGCCAAGGTCTTGAGCATTCCCGATCCTGATTCAGCGATTCGTCTTGGGGCCTAACAATTCATTCAAGCCGAACCCGCTTCGCGGGTCGGCTTAATTCTGGTGTTAGTCCCATCACCCGCTCTATGCGCGCAGCCACCTGTTCCAGCGCTCCGCCCTGTTCCAAAGGCTTTCAAGCCTTTTTGGCCTCCAGCGCTTGTGCAGCAAGCGCCACCAGCTATCCTTCCTGCAGCGCTGCGCCGCTTTCGTGGCCCAGCGCTTTTTCATGGGCTGCGCCCTTGTCCCGGTCCGGGCGCTTCCTTTTGGCCTTCGGGTCTAACTCTGCGGTCAAGCGGACCCGCATTCTGCGGGCCGCTTACCTTGGCCGTTAGTCCCATCAACCGATTCATGCGCGCAGCCACTTATTCCAGCGCTATGCCCTGTTCAAAAGGTTTTCAAGCCTTTTTGGGCTCCAGCGCTTTTGCAGCAAGCGCTGCCAGCTATCATTCTTGCAGCGCTGCGCCGCTTCCGTGGCCCAGCGCTTTTTGGTGGGCTGCGCCCTTCTTCAAGGCAGGGCGCCTCCTTTCGGCCTTCGGGTCTAACTCTGCGGTCAAGCGGACCCGCATTCTGCGGGCCGCTTACCTTGGCCGTTAGATTGCATCGCACGCTTAATGTGGATCAGCGTGCAATCTTCTCCGTCTGCAAGGTGCTTGTTTTCTTGTAGCGTTCTGCATATTGCCTCGCGCAGCCTGAAATTTTCAAATTGCAGGTTTCTAAGTTCGATTTTGAAAGCGTTAGCTTCACAAAACCTCGCGCATGGCGCAGGGTGCTTCCCATCTTTTTGTAATTCGTGTCTGTCCATGGTTCTAACCTTTCAATCAACCCGGACACGCTAAAGCGTGCCGGTTATTTCGGGGCGTTATACTTGATTCTTAATGAACATGGGAAATCACTAATGTTTTATAAAAATACTCACTTGCACGTATTTAACCAGCCAAATACACATATTGGCCATTTTGATGGAGAGTTTTTCTATCCTAAAGGCAGTGTGAACTTTTGGATAAGCGGGGACGAAATATATTCGCTAGATATGCCTGCAAAACTTATCGGCAATATTTTGAAAGAGGCAGATGTTTATTTATCTAAAGACATTCATGGCAACACTTTGTATGAGTTGCGAGATTAAAAAATATAACAATTTCATCACAGCGGTCGCGCGAAAGCGCGCAGCCGATTTCAAACGTTAGGGATGCCCTGAACAACTCATTCCCAGGCGTGCTACGCCTGGGCTATTTTTCAGATGGTGCAAACTTGAGTTGATTTCGGCAGTTTCCCCTGCCTTTTGCCCTTGAAACAGGGCTTTTTGCCGCTTTTGGCGGCCCGCGCCCTGTTTTCGGGCGCACTCATCCCCGTGCTCCTTGCTGCTGCATCAACTGATGGCGCGCCATCCACAGGTTCGAGAGCGCAAACAACGTCACGATCTGCAGGGTGTTTTTCTTCAGGCCTCGATAACGCACCTTGGTGTAGCCAAACTGGCGCTTGATGACGCGAAACGGGTGTTCCACCTTGGCGCGGATTTGCGCCTTCACGCGCTCGAGCTGATCGACCAGAGCATCTACAGCACTGTGTTCTTTGTCCAATGCCTTGCGTTTGGCCGGCCCCATGGCAACGTGCCACGGCACGTCGTTAGGCGCATCGGCGCGTTTGTCCGCTCCCTGGTAGCCAGCGTCGCCAAAGACCTGCACCTCCTGTCCGTGCAGCAGGCTGTTGCCTTCGACCACGTCGCCGACGTTGCCCGAGGTGCAGCGCACGGTGTGCACCAGGCCGCTGTCGGCATCCACGCCGATATGGGCCTTCATGCCGAAGTACCACTGGTTGCCCTTCTTGCTCGAATGCATCTCGGGGTCTCGCGCGTTGTCTTTGTTCTTGGTTGAGCTCGGCGCGGCAATCAAGGTGGCATCCACGATGGTGCCTTCCTTGAGCTGCAGGCCTTTGGCGCACAGCAGGTCGTTGACGGTGGCCAGCATCTGCTCGGCCAGCTTGTGGCGCTCCAGTCGGTGGCGAAAGCGCAAGATGGTGCTCTCGTCAGGCAGCCGCCCGTGGGCATCGAGCTGGGCAAAGTCCCGGTACAGGGGCGTGTCAAACAAGGCTTCCTCCATCCCCAGGTCCGACAGCTTGAACCACTGCTGCAAGAAGTGCAGGCGCAGCATGGTCTGCAGCTCAAAGGGCGGGCGCCCGTTCCTGCCCTGGGGGTAGTACGGGGCGATCAGTTGCACCAGCTCTTGCCAGGGCACGACCTGCTCCATCTGTTCGAGGAAGACTTGCTTGCGGGTCTGGCGCGTGCTCAGGTTCAAGGCGAGGCTAATTTGCTTCATAGATGCTGAGGATGCCAGCGGTGGCTGACAGCTACCAGACAAATGGGGAGGTTTTGCAGGATTTCCTTAGTGCATTCCACCTCCTATCATGAAGCGTAAAATTCTACTAATTGGCATTGCAATTCCTATTTTTGTTTTAATTTCGATTTCTATATACATATACTTATCAAACAAGAACACAATTCAGAACAACGTTCGAATTTTAAAAAAAGCAGTTGTAGCCAATCTGAATGATCCAGAATCCGCACGTTTTCGCTCACTGCAACTTCAATCAATGGAGGGCTCGGTTTTAGATCGATTAAAATTATTAGAAATTAAAAACTACCCGCTACTGCTTAAAAACTGGGGGCTCGTATTCAAATACAATCCAGAATTGTTTCAACTTTGCGGAGAAATAAATGCGAAAAATGGATTTGGCGCATACGTAGGGTATAAAAAATTTTATATCAGTGGGGGCGAAGACCCCATCCCATTTATAGCCATGGAAGAATCCAACGATTTTCCAAAGAATATGTGCGACATAGGAAAAGATGGCGTTGTCTATAGCGAGCCAGACCATGAATAAAGCCTCCCGCTTATTAGCCAATGGTCGTAGCTAAATCCCGCCAGCCCCAAGCCTTTTGTCCCCAGTGTTTTCACCGCAATCACCATCGGTTATCGTTTTGCAAGCGCCGCTCTGCTTCCGTGGCACAGCGCTTTTTCATGGGCTGCACTCGTCTTCACGTCCCGGCGCTCCCTTCTGGCCTTCGGGTCTAACTCTGCGGTCAAGCGGACTGGCCTTCGGCCAGCCGCTTACTTTGTCCTACAAGGGCTTCCCCACCTTTGCAAGCAATACCTCTCCCTGGGTTGATCGCACAGCGATCAACCCAGGCATGGTTTTCGTCAATTTCAGATCAGCTCCCAGCCTTGTGCATGCAGCGCGTCGATGC